>Ga0307478_10000267_pt1 | contig 58008 bp, 51 predicted proteins | sample atmos_gasesECM4C_2_FD_203713 | JGI IMG/M metagenome (GOLD analysis project Ga0307478, IMG submission 203713) | Hardwood forest soil microbial communities from Morgan-Monroe State Forest, Indiana, United States - atmos_gasesECM4C_05 | ecosystem: Environmental > Terrestrial > Soil > Temperate...
TTGCCCCCTTGAGCTATCACGCATGCGCGAGCGATCCCGGTTCGGAGCACACCCTGCATAACGCGAGATTACCGGAACTGATCGTTTACGATCACGTCGGTTTCAAAGGCGCCTTTGCGCGGACAAACCTCAGCTTTCATTTTCTCGGCGATTTCTGGAACGACCGCATCAGTTGTCTCATCATCGTCAGCGGCGTCTGGCGTTTTTATCGCGACGAATATTACAAGGGCGATCATTGGGACCTCGGACCGGGCTTCTACGAATGTTTCTTCAAGGACAAAGGTCCTGATGACGTCATCAGCTCGTTCCAGGCGATCAAGCTGACTTAGGTCAGCGTGCGAGTTCGAACACGGTTTGAGCGCAGCCCCAGGACAGGGTGAAACCGGAGCCGCCGTGGCCGTAGTTATGAATCACGGTCCGGCCGTCCCTCAGTTTGTCCGCTGCGACGCGAACCCCGCTCCGCCGACCGGGCCGCAAGCCGACGCGCTCGCAAATCAACGGCGGCGCTGAGATGCCGAGAGCGCGTTCGCATTCGCTCACGATGCGGGCCGTTGTCCCGGGATCGATTGCGCGCTCGTCGCTTACGTCATTTGTTCCACCCAGGACGCAATCTTCGGACCGCGGAATCGCATACATGAGCGGCGGATCGTCACAGACGACGGCATATGGCAGATCGAGTTTGCGAACGATGGCGACTTGTCCGCGATGCGGCTCCATTTCCGGATCGGGCACGAGCTCGCGCGCGCCGATGCCGGCGCAGTTGACGATGAGATCATAGTGCCGGTCGAGTTCGTCGAAGTCATTAAGGCGAGTCGCTCTTGCGATCGAGCCGCCGGCATTCGTTAGGCGGAATTTGAGATACGCGAGATATTTTCCCGTCTCGATCAACGGCACGCGAATCGAGAAGCCGCTCACGAACGAAGCTGGAATTTCGCCGGCGGCGAGCGCGCGGGTGGCGAAGGGCTGCGCCCATTCCGGCGGCGTTATCGGGCCGAGGCGGGAAAAAACGCGAAGCTCCAGGAGCGACACGCCGCTCTCCGGTTTCCGCGCGAGCTCGAGGAAGCGTCCATAACTGATGAGCGCCCACGGAACGATTTCGGCGCCCGGGCCAAGATCGTACGGATACCAAATCGCCGCGGCCGCGGCGGAATTAGTCTCGTCGCCGATTTGTTCCGCCAGAACGGACGTTTCGAATCCGTGCTCGGCAAAAATGACCGCGCAGGTCAGACCCGAGACGCCAGCGCCGACGATGGCGATGCGAGATTTCCGGTTCACAGGCGTATGATGTAGGTGCAGAACGGGCGGGCGTCAGCTACAATGTCGGTGTGGTCGCCTTATCGGAAAAATCGCTGACGGAGAAAGTGCTCGCGGGAGAGCGGATCTCGCCGGCGGAAGCGCTCGATCTGTATCGGCGGCCGCTCGCGGAACTCGGCCAACTCGCCACGGCGCGGCGCGACCTCGCGAAGGCGGCGAGCTACGGCAATCGCGGCCGCGAGATTGTGACTTACATCATCGATCGCAACATCAATTACACCAACGTCTGCAATGTCTATTGCAAGTTCTGCGCGTTTTATCGCACCGAAAAAGACGACGATCATTACGTCTTGACCCGGGAGCAGCTCGACCAAAAGCTCGACGAACTTTCCGCTGCGGGCGGGGTTCAAATCCTGATGCAAGGCGGGCACCATCCGAAGTTATCGTTCGATTGGTATCTGGAACTGCTCCAACACATCCGCGAAAAATATCCTCATATTAATATCCACGGCTTCAGTCCGCCGGAGTTCCAGCACTTCGCCCAGCTCTTCGGGATGCCGCTGCGAGAAGTGATCTCGCAATTTAAAGAGGCCGGGCTCGGATCCGTTCCGGGCGGCGGCGGCGAGATTCTGGTCGATCGGGTGCGGGACCGGATCGCGCCATTGAAATGCAAGAGCGACGCGTGGCTCGAGGTGATGCAGACCGCGCACGAGCTGGGGTTGAAATCGAGCGCCACGATGATGTTCGGCCACGTCGAGACGATCGAAGACCGGATCGAACATCTGGGGCGTTTGCGCGAGCAGCAGGACAGGAGCGGCGGGTTCACCGCTTTCATCTGCTGGACGTTTCAACCGGAGAACACGGTGTTGAAAGTGGACCGGCCCACAGGGGTTGTGGAATATCTGCGCACCCAGGCGCTCTCCAGGATATTCCTCGACAACTTCCCGAACGTCCAAAGCTCGTGGGTCACGCAGGGACCGGACATCGGGCAGGTAGCGCTGAAGTATGGGGCGAACGACTTCGGCTCGGTCATGATGGAGGAAAATGTCGTGAGCAGCGCCGGCACGACTTTTCGATTGAACGCGGCGCAAATCGAAACGTTGATCCGCGACGCCGGCTACGAGCCCCGGCGGCGGAATAATTGGTACGAGCTCTTGAATTAGCGCCGAGCGGTGCGTTCTTCTCCGACCAGCGCCCCGGCGCAGAGCAAAATCCTGCCTTGACGATGCCCAGGTTATTCACCATCAATACCACCCGCGCCGCGTCGGGGACGAAGGACGCAAGGGGACTTTTCACGTTATGAAGCAATTTTTCGGTTCGATCCGCGGCCGCACCCCGGCTCTTTTTCTTGCCTTGGTTTTGATCTTGGGGGCGAGGCTGTCGGTTGAAGCGCAAACCGCGCCGCCGGAACCGCAGGGGCCGCCTCTCGTCAAATCTGTGGAAGTGCAGTACGTGGGGCCACAGACCATCGCGAAGGACAAAGTGCTCGCGCAGATTCGAACCAAGCCCGGACAGCCCTATTCCGAATCGCTCGTCGAACAGGACATCAAGGCGCTCTACGACACCAAACAGGTGCAAAACGTCCGCATCTTCGGACAGGCGGAAGGCGACGGTGTGAAGGTGATGGTGGTTCTCCAGACGCGCTCGCTCGTCAACGAGATCGAGATCGAGGGCGCGCAACGGATCAGCGCCCAGAAGCTTCGAAAGCAGATCGCGCTCAAGATCAATGGCCCGTTGAGCGAAGACGAGCTGCAGAAAGCGCGGGAAAAAATCATCGAGAGTTATCAGTCGAAGGGATTCACCGATGTCGACGTGAAGTATAAGGTCGAAACGAACGAAGAGCGTGGCACCTCGCGCGTGATTTTTACGATCACGGAAGGAACCAAAGGCGCGATCAGCGCGATCCGTTTCGAGGGCAACACGAAATTCGGCGAGCGGATTCTGCGCAAGCAGATGAAGACCAAGGGCAAGACGTTCTATTCCTTCCTCGATAAGTCCGGGCGGCTCGATGAAACGCAGTTGGAACAGGACATCAACGGCGTCAAAGAATGGTATCAGGACCACGGCTACATCGACGTGGAAGTAAAAGAAGTCCGGCGCGAACGCGCGAAGGGCAAGCTGACCATCGTGGTAGTGCTCGTGGAAGGGCCGATTTATCACGTCGGCAAGATCACCATCACGGGAGCGAAAGTGGGCAAAGAACAAGGGATCCGGGCCTTGTTTAAAATGAAAGAGGGCGGGATTTATTCGCCGAAACAGATTCGTGAGGATTCGAAGAAACTCGCCGACGCCTATGGAAGCGGTGGGTATGTGGACCTGCAGGTGACGCCGCAGGGGATCCCCGCCGGCGCCGGACGAATCGACGTCCATTATCAGATCCAGGAGGGCGGGCCATCATTCGTCCAGCGCATTAACATTGTCGGCAACACCCGCACCAAGGACAAGGTGATCCGCCGTGAAGTCTTGATCGCGCCGGGCGACGTCCTCAACAGCGTGCGCGTCGAGACGACCAAGAAACGTCTCGATAATCTCGGCTATTTTTCCAAGGTCGAAACGTTTCCGGAGGACACGGGCGTCTCCGGGCGCAAGGACCTGACCATCCAGGTGGAAGAGAAGCGCACCGGCTCGCTCAACTTCGGCGCCGGTTTCAGCACGATCGATCAACTGGTCGGGTTCGTCGAAATGTCGCAGGGAAATTTCGATCTTTTCAACTGGCCGAGCTTCACCGGCGCCGGCCAGAAATTCCGCTTTCGGATTCAGTACGGTAACACCCGCAAGGACGTCACCCTGTCCCTCACCGAGCCGTATTTTCTCGACCGGCAGCTGTCGCTCGGCGGCCAGCTCTTTTACAACGAGGCCGATTATCTCAGCTCGCTTTACACACAGCGCGATTACGGGTTTTCGCTCGAAGCCCGAAAAGCCATCGCTGCGTTTACCGTCCTCAGCCTCGGATACCGCATCGAGGCGATCGAGCTTTTCAACGTCTCTCCCTTGTCTTCCAGCCAGATTCTGCTCGAGCAAGGCCAGACCACCAAGAGCCAGATCACCGTGGGCATTTCCAACGATACCCGCGATAATCCCTTCCTGACGCGGTCCGGGCATCGCATTGCGCTTACGCCGTATATCGCCGGCGGATTCCTCGGAGGCAGCGAGCAGATCATCGGGGTCTCGCTCGATGCCCGTCAGTATTTCCACCTTTGGAAAGACTCGATCCTTTTGTTCAGCGGCTCGTTCGCGTCGGTGGATAACTGGGGCGGCGGCAACCGCGTCCGCATTTACGATCGGCTTTTCCTGGGCGGAGCGAATGACCTCCGCGGTTTCAACTTCCGTGACGTCAGCCCGCGCGATATCAACGGCGAGCCTTTGGGCGGGCAAAGCCTGGCGGCCTTCACCATCGAGTACACGATGCCGATAATCGAAAAGGCCCGCGCCGCGGTCTTTTACGATACCGGCTTCGTGAATGCGGCTCCATGGGACTTCAACACGAACCACGTGGTCTCGGACGTCGGCGTCGGTTTACGGCTCGATCTTCCCATCGGGCCGTTGCGGATCGATTATGGCATTCCCCTCCAGAAGGATGGATTCAAGGACGCCGGCAGCGGGAAATTCAACTTTAACGTCGGTTATCAGTTTTGAACGAATAATCCCGGTTGCGGTCTAACCCCTTTCCTGCGACCTGTATAACCCTTTGTTATGAAAAACTTTCTACTTCTCACCGTGGCAGTGGCGTTAGCGCTTCCGGCCGCAAGCTATGCTCAAGGCACTCTTAAAGTCGGCACCGTCGACATGAACCGCGCATTCAAGGAGTACAACAAGACCAAGGACTCCGAGAAAAAGATCAACGAGGCCAAGGACGCCGCGAAAAAGGAATACGACGATCGCGCCGAGAATTACAAAAAAGCCCTCGATGAAATCAACAAGCTCAACCAACAGCTCGATTCGCCGGCCTTGAGCGCGGACAAGAAAACTGCCATGGCCAAGGATCGCGACGACAAGATCGCGAACATCAAGAACATGGAGCGCGAGATCAACGAGTTTCGCCAGACCCGCGAAAAACAATTGCAGGAACAGGCGATGCGGATGCGCGACAATATCGTCAAAGAGATTACCGACACGATCATGGAACGCGTCAAGACCGCCAATTACGATCTGGTCTTCGACAAGTCCGGCCAGAGCATCAGCGGCGTCAACCTGCTCTTGCATTCCAAGGATGGAATGGATTTCACCACCGATGTCGTCACCGCGCTGAACAAGAAGCCGGTGACGACCACAACCGAAAAGCCGGCGACCAGCCCGGCCACTACGACCACGACTTCGACGGCCGCACCCGCGAAGCCGTAACGCTCTTCTTAAAATTGACGTGGAAAGACACGCGGCCCGCCCGCGTGTTTTTTCTTGCCCGCTAGTTGAAAATGATCGCGCGCCTGGGATTGCTGGCGTTTTCGCTGCTGTTGCTCCACAACGCGTCGGCCGCCGCCTCGTGGGAATCCACCATCACGGCGGCTTCGCCACCGGCATTTCCGAATCCACGACCGATGCATGCACGATATGGCTTCGGCTGGAGCGGGTTTCCCTGCGCGGCGGCCGACATCCGACTCACCAAGGCGACGGGCGATCGCCTGGAGCTCGATCTCGCGGTGCACACCACCGGCCTGGTTCGGGCGCTGTGGAAATTCGACGCGAGCGGCACTTCGCTCGTCGAGGCCGCGACGCTCCATCCCGTTTCCGTCACTCAAATTGAGACCGAGCGCGGGAAGAAAACGCTCACCGAGCTTTCGTTTGTCCCATCCGGCGTGACTTCGAAAGTTACCGAGACCCCGGGCAGCGGCGCAAGAATTCGCCACTTCGATTTTCCGCACCTGTTCGATTTGCAATCCGCCCTGCTCTATATGCGGAGCCAGTCGCTCCAGGAGCGCAGCGTCCAGCGGATCGTCGTCTATTCCGCGACTGATCCCTACCTGGCGACAGTCACGGTGCTGGGCCGCGAGCGCGTCACCGTGCGGGCCGGCACTTACAACGCCATCCGGTTCGATCTCCAGTTGAACCGGATCAAGGAGGGCGAGCTTCAGCCACATCGGAAATTTCGCCGCGCCACTGCGTGGCTCTCCGACGACCCGGACCGGCTCCTTTTGAAAATCGAAGCGCAGGTTTTTGTCGGCAGCGTTTTCTGTGAGCTGCAAGCCGTCGATTTCGAAACTCCGAAATCGTAACGGCGCTTTGGCGGCGCCTAGCGCGGAATGTAGATCGGCTCGTTGCCCGGCCCGATCCGGATGCGCGGAAGAAAAAAGCGCTGGTGAAATCTGCGGGTGACGGTGGGCCGCTGCTCGGGGAGCAAGCTGAGCGATGCGAGCGTTTCCGCGTCGAGGCGCCCGCTTGGCCTCAGACCAAACCGCGCCTGGTAATTTCGGAGCGCGAAATTCATCGCGGGCCCGTAAAGCCCGTCAATTGCATCCCGATAATATCCCTGCCGCATCAGGATGATTTGCGCCTGGCTCACGATTTCTTGTTGCAGAGGAGGCGGCGCGCTTTCGTACGGCGTGCCCGCAAATAAGTTGGCGCGGTCGATCCGCGGCGCGGGCGGCTCCCGAGAATTCTCAGCGTCGTCCGGTTCCGGCGGGGACGGACGCTGGACAGGCGTGACTGTCGGTGCCGGAGTTTCTTCGAGAAATCTTGGCGGCGTCGGGCCGGGCGTTTGCGCAAGGCGTGGTGCGGGGGTTGAGGATGGTTTCGAGGCGAGGCCGAGGGAACGCAGCGTCTCCGCGTTCAGTTCGCCCGTGATCTGCAATCCGTTCCGAATCTGAAAGCGCCGGATCGCTGCGGTCGTGTCCGCGTCTTTCTTGCCGTTGATTTCGCCGTAATAAAAACCCTGATCCTTCAATTTTTGCTGGGCCGATTCCATGGCCGGGTCGGCCCAAGCAATCGACCAGGTCGTGAGAAAAATGAGGGCCGCTACGAAGAATTTCCGGTGCATCGCGAATCTCATCTTGGACGCCGGGCCGCGGGCAATATTCATCGCGCCGGCAGGTCGAACGTGAGCGGTGTTTGCTGCTCCAGCAACGTATCACGATACCGCACAATCCCCTCCGCGATTCCGGTCGCCATCTGCTCCCGGTAATCAGCGTTCGCGAGTTTCACCGCGTCATCCTTGTTCGTGAGGAAACCACCTTCCACCAGGACCGCTGGGTGCCGCACATTCGCGATCACGAAAAATTGCTGAGGGCGCGTCCCGCGGTTCACCGCCTGGGTATGGGCCACGAGCGATTCCTGAATGAACGTGGCGAGGCTTTGGCTCTCCAGGTTCGGCGGCTCCGACGAGGTTCGTTGCAAAAACGGCAGCCACGATGCGACCTGTTCCGGAAGCGAAATCGGATGGGCCGCGTAATAGGTCTCGATGCCCGTCGCCGCGGATCGGCCGGCTTCGTCGAAGTGAATGCTCACGAAGACAGACTGCGGCTGGTTGTTCGCGATCGTGGCGCGGTCCTGAAGCGAAACGTAGCTATCGTCCGCGCGCGTGAGCAGGACGGTGACGCCGCGCTCCTGCAGAAGGCGTTCGAGGCGATGCGCGACATCGAGGGTAAGGTGCTTCTCGATCATGCCTGCTTTCATGGTTCCGGAATCCTGGCCGCCGTGGCCTGGATCGATCACGACCAGGGCGAAGGGCGCGCTTGGCGGCGGCGGTATTTCGATCCGCGTTACAGATCGCGGGACGGCGGTAATCTGGAGCCAGACAAACGAGACGGCCATGAGCAGAAGGCCGATCCACGCCAGGATCGATCGCTCGCTCGTTCGCGTGCGCGCGCGTCGCCGGAACATAACTTCATGCGAACCTCAGTCGCCCAGGCCCGATCGGATCTCCGGTTCGGTCAAGGCGCGGTAGCGAATCGCAGTCTTATCGTCGCGTTCCAGGACGGCCGCTTCGATTCCGGCGGCGCGCAATCGCTCCTTTCGCTCCGCGAGAATCTTATCGCGCGCCGGCAAATCCTTCACGCCAGCGTCGCCCAACGCGAGATGACCGACCGTCCAGGCATCGAGACCCAGCCTCAAGGCGCGTTCGAAGGTGGCGCCGGCGGAATGTTCGGCCGCCAGATATTTTTCCATCAGCTCGGTCGATTGACGGGTGCCGCTGAGCGCGCCGAAATCCTGCCGCGTCTGGGCGAAGTTGCCGCTGTTCGTCGCGATCGCGCCGTCGTAATCGAGCCGCAGGAACAGGTCGTTCTCCTGCTTCGCTCCGATCTCGGCGAACACGAGCCGTGCCAGGTACGGCGCGCCATAGACTTGCTCGAACGCGGTCTTCAAAATCGGACTCAGCGAATAATGCGCCAGCCGCCGCAACGAAACGTCCGCTGCCGAACGCGTGAAACCTTCCGTGCTCGCCAGCTCGATCGCCGCCATCCGCAGCCGCTCGATATCGCCCGGATGTCCGATCGCGCCCATCGCGATCCGATCGTAGATCTCGAAAAGTTTCTGCCGGGTTTTTCCGAGGGTGAGGAACAGGATTCCGTCGCGATATCCGAGCGCGACGATCGGGCTGCCGGCGGCGAGCTGGGTCTCGATGTATTCCGCGCGGTTCGCGATCGCTTCGACCCAACGATACGGCTCCTCGATCATGCCACCCTCCGCTTGAACACCGCCGCGATTCGTTTCTCGGGCAACGTCGTGATGCCGTCGCGCGAAACGATCTTGATGACCGGAAAAATTTTCGCGTTGCGATCCACGCCGCCGGTGGCGGTGTCCGATTCCGCCGCGGTATCGAGCGCGCGCAGGGCCACCGTCACCGCTTCGTCTTCGCTCAATTTCGCGAGCGGTTTTTTCCCCCAGTTGTTTTCGTAGTACAGAATTCCGCGCACCGCCGGCGAACCGGAGCCCGTGGCCGCGTAATCGGCCACCTCGAATTGCGCGCCCATCGCGTCGTAAAAATAAAGGCGCGCTGCCGGGTCCGCGCCGGAATCGTAGGTCGCGAAAATCGGGACGACGATGCCGGCGCCCTGGAGGACGAAGCCGAAATTATCGCGCAGCAGTTTCGAAAGCGCGCGCACTTTCCCGTCCACGCTCATCTCCTGCAATTGGGTGCGGCGGAAAAATTGGAACGAATGTTCGAGCACGCGCGCCATTTCCCAGGCGGTCGCCGGCACGCCCGCGATCGCCATGATCGAATGCCGATCGATCTCGAGGACTTTATCGGCGCGATCGTAGACGACGGTGTTGCCCGCGGTGGCGCGGCGATCGCCCGCGACCAGCACGCCGCCCTGGAACTTGAAGGCGAGAATGGTGGTCGCCTGGGTCTGGGGAATTTTGTCCGCCGGCATTGCCATTGGGCCGATAGGACCTGTGGGGCTCATATGACCCATGCGCCGCAGTAACCCAACGAAATCATCGGAGCCGGCTCCGCCTTGGGCCGCGTCCATCACTGGCCGGTGCGTTGGCGGTAACGCTTCGACTGGTTCGGGTCCACCTTGCGCATCTTTTTCAAGAGGTCCCGCGTGTCCGGCCGCGAGATGTCGGGCGAGCGAGGACCATCGCCGTCCCCCTGCTTTGGCCCCCACGGCATGGGTGGCTTTTGCACGCGCTCAGGCATGCGAAAAAGGTTAGGGATAATTCATTGAAAGGCAAGCTGGGTGGCGCGGCGGCGCTTGCCTCGCGCTTCTGCAAATGCCAGAGTGCACACCCATGCAGCGCCTCGTTCTTAGCTTCCTGAGTCTGCTGTTGGCTCTGACCATTTGCGCGAACGCCTCCGCGCAAACTTTTGCCGGAAACGACAAGACGGAAAAGATGCTCGAAACGTTGAGCAAAAAAATCGACGAACAAAACGCGAAGATCGACACCCTCTCGCAACAAATTCTAAAACTGGAACAGCAGGTGGCCAAGGTTCGGCCGGGGGTGATGATCGGGGAAACGCCCTCGCCCGCGCCCACCAGCGACACAACGGCTGAGGTCTCGAAGCCGGCGCCGACCCAACAATCCGGCAACAGCCATGTCGTGGCGAAGGGTGAGACGCTGACCTCGATCGCGAAGATGCACAAAGTCACTGTGGAAGAATTGCAGAAGTTCAATCACATCGAGAACGACCGGAAGTTGCAGATCGGCCAGACGATCATGATTCCTCCTTCCGCGAGTTCTCCCGGCGCTTCGCCGTCGCCCAGCGGATAATGGAGGCGGCGGCCGCGCAGGCCATTACACCGGCACGTCGAGCGTTTCTTCCGGAGTTGGGCATTCGACGTTGGGCAGCCTGCCCTGAGCGTCAGTCGAATGGGTTGGGCGTTCGACGTTTTCTTCCAACTCTTCGCCTGTTTTCTCCAGAAAGCTCTGCTCCCAAAGCCGCGCGTATTTTCCTCCCAACTCCAGGAGCGACGCGTGCGTTCCCCGTTCGATGATCCGTCCGCGCTCCAGGACGAGAATTTGGTCGGCGCGCAGAATCGTCGAGAGCCGGTGCGCAATCACGAAACAGGTGCGGTGCGACATCAGGTGTTCCAGCGCCTCCTGGATCAGGCGCTCCGTGGTCGTGTCCACACTCGCCGTCGCTTCATCGAGAACCAGGATGGGCGGATCTTTCAGCAGCGCGCGGGCAATGGAGACCCGCTGTTTTTCGCCCACACTCAATTTCACTCCGCGCTCGCCCACCACGCTATCCAGCCCGTTCGGCAACCGGTCGATAAACCCGCGCGCGTTCGCCGCCTCCGCCGCAGCGAGCACTTCGGCATCGCTCGCGTCGGGGCGGCCCATGAGGAGGTTCTCGCGGATCGTGCCGTTGAACAAAAAACTTTCCTGCGTGACGAGTCCGATCATTTCGCGCAGGCGCCGCATTCCGAAATCGCGGAGAGGAGTGTCGTCGATGAGGATCTGCCCGGTATCGTATTCGTAAAAACGCGTCAGCAAATTCACGAGTGTGGATTTTCCCGCGCCGGTCGTTCCCACGAGCGCGATCGTCTCGCCTGGTCGCGCGTGAAACGTGATCTGTTGCAGCGCCGGCGCGTTTTCTTTTCCGTAGCCGAAACCGACATCATCGAAGCGAACATCGCCGCGCACGCGCATCGCCGGCTTTGCCACCTCCCAACCCGGCTCGACCGGCTCGTCCATGATCTCGAACACGCGTTCGCCGGCGGCGCGCCCCGCCTGCACGAGCTGGTTCAGTTGATGCAGCTTGTTGATTGGTTCGTACAAGAAGCCGGTGAGCATCAGGAACGCGAACAGATTTCCCTGCGGCATGCTGCCGGCCAGCACCATGCGCGCGCCGAACCAGACCGTGAGGACGATTCCGAGCGAGCCGATCAGGATCATCGACGGGTGATAAAGTCCCCAGACCCGCATCACCACGAGCGTCGCGTCGCGCAGCCGGTCGCTGACGGAGTTGAAGCGGCTGTGCTCCGCGCGCTCGCGCACGTAGCTTTTGATCTGGCGAATCCCGGCCAGGTTATCGTGCAGGAGCGAGTTCATCGCCGACGACGCGCGTCGTTGCAGGCGATAACGCCGGTGCGCGGTGAGCGTGTACCAAAGCGCGCCGCCCGCCAGCAGCGGGAGCGGCGCCAGCGCCACAAACGTGAGCGAGACGCTGTAGTAAAACATCATCCCAAGGACGACCACCAGTTGCAGCACTGCGACGACACCCTGTTCGATTCCGTCGATCAACATCCGTTCCACCGAGGTCACATCCTCGAGAATGCGCGTCATCAAATCACCCGTCGCGCGATTATCGAACCAGCGCAGCGGCAGCATCTGGATATGGGAATAGAGGTCGCTCCGCAGATCGAAGATCACGCGTTGCTCGAAGGTGTTGTTGAGAATGATCCGGAGTGAGCTGAGCCCATTCTGGAGCACAAACGCCAGCGCTGCCGTCAGAATGAGCGGCATGAGCCGCTCCGTATGATGCTGATTGAGGACCTCATCCACCAACCGCTTCGTCACCGCCGGAAATACCAGCACCATCAACGTGCTCAAAATCGCACACGCCAGCGTCCCCACCGCCATCCACGGATAGCGGCGCAGATAGGCAAATACGCGCGGGACTGTGTTCATATTACTTTGAAGATAACCCAGGAGAGAGGTTTAAGAAGAGCGGGCTTGCTCCAGACCTATCTCGCGCCTCTTGACGTAAGTGTGGGGCAGTAAACTTCCTAGAGGTCATCCAGTCGTCTCATGAATTGCGGCCTGAGGGCAGATTCCGCCTCCAACGCGTCCCTTGGAGACGGCTCGCCCGCGCCAACGCAACCTCAGTTTCCAGACGTGTTACAAGGTGAGTGGGACTTGGGGAATGTTGCGAGATTTCTCCATTGTTTCTCTTTACAACATCTTCTGCCCTCTGCGACGATTACTTTGGCTGGTCTGGCGAGCAAACAAAATGCGAATCGCGAGACTGACAGTTACTCCCAATTAGTATGTCACCTCCAGCTGGATTTCCAATTAGACCGCATGCTGCTGCCGCGGCAGACCGATATTGCCGGCTATTCCCCGAAGCTTCTGATTCAGCGCAGCAAAAAATGACCGCTGACGCACTGGAAAAGCTTGCTGGATTGATGAGCGGCGATGAGACGCCAATTCCAATAAATTGTCAACTAGGACACGTGCCTCCAGCCGCTGCCGTGACTTACTTTGGCCAATTCGTTGATCACGACCTCACATTAGACTCGACGCCACTGCGAGAAGCGGGTTGCTGCGAGCCGATATACACGATCAATTATCGTGCACCGTGGCTGGACTTGGACCATCTTTACGGGGACGGGCCCCGCTCCAGCCGGCATCATTATCTTTACGAATCGGATGATGCTTCGTTTCGAATCGGCCATTCTCCATGCGGAGGGCCTTTCGATGTGCCGTTTACACACGATGGTCGACTTGCTCTGGCGGATGAGCGCAACGGCGAGAACATCATTTTGCGGCAAATCCACGCGATGTTTCTAGGCCTTCACAACGCCGCGGTGCGGGAACTGTCGCCAACCTTACCGCCACGTGAACGCTTCGACCGGGCACGCGATCGGGTCCGCTGGCAGTATCAGTGGTTGGTTCGCAACTGGTATTTGCCGCAGATTTGCCATCCAGACGTGTACGACGCGGTGATCAATCAGGGAGATCACCGCATCGATTGGAGCCAGGACGGATTTGCAATCCCTGTGGAGTTTTCCGCCGCGGCGATGCGCTTCGGTCATAGTATGGTGCGTCCCGGATATCGGTTGCGCAACGGAGGCAAGGTTTTCCCGCTCGCGAAATTGTTCGGTGTGCAGAATAATCGCGCGCTCGATTCGAGCTTAAGGATTGACTGGTCCTTCTTTGCGGGTGACGACACGACTGCGAGCGCGGCCCCGATCGATACAACAATAACAGAAGCGCTATTCAAATTACCGGACGAGCACATCGACCTCTATGTCCGGACGTCGATGCCACATCCGCCACAAGCTTTGCCCGTTCGCACGCTTACACGCGGAGCCGCTATGCGGCTTCCTACGGGGCAACAAGTCAGAGCCGCTCTCGGCGAAGCGGATATTCCGGCCCCCACGTTCGACTACAAGATTGATCCCTGGCAGGCGCTCCGCGACGCAGGTCTGGACCAAGATACGCCGCTCTGGTACTACGTCCTGCTCGAGGCACAATTAGATCCCGGCCTGCCTTCAACCCAAGCCCATCCGTGGGTAAGTGGATTCGGGACTACCTTGGGCAAGGTGGGAAGTAGACTGGTCGCAGAAGTTATCGACGCATCTCTGTATTTCGATCCCACTTCTTTTGTTCGACGAAAAGAGACGCCGAAGCCTTGGACAAATCCGGATGATCCGGATGGCGACAAGATCCACGTGACGTTGTTAAAACATGTAGCGTTGGTGGCCGGTCTAGCTGGGCCCATCCGCAGCTAGCTCTTGGCGTAGCACGGCCAGTTGATTCTCGAGGGCAGCGATTTGCTGCAGTTTCGTTCCCCAAGCCGGCCATGCACCGATTAAGATGTTAGCCGGCTCGGTGTCCATCCCACCTCTTGACGATGGCAATATCAGCACTACCAGCTCATTTCGCGTCGTGTCTTTTGTGTCGTAGACCCTGAACTCCGTGATCCTAGGGATTTGGATGTCCGCCACGTTTCCCGGTTTGGGCGGCTGGTTCGGGAGGGTTTCACCCTCCAAGTAAAATTCGCCTAGAATCGCGAACTGTCGCTTTGCCTCCTTCGGACAGTCGCAACAATTCTTCTTAGTTTGCGCGTTTGCCATCATGGCGTCGCGAAAGATTAGCGTCGCGTCGCGCCGGTCTGTTACATCGGTCCAATTTCTCATGCTGATTCTCCTTTCACTGCTTTGTTTATTGTTTTGTTTTGTCGGCCATGTGACGCACAGCCTGTTCCAGCTGGGCAATGGCTTGTTGGAAACGCGGTGTAGCGCGGATGGGGTCAAACCGAGGATCGAGATTCATCGAGTGATAGTCGATCCATCCCATCTCGATCGATCTTTCCAGCGCCGCTAGGGCAGTTTCCTTATTTCCGAGTGCCGATTCATCGGCAGCCAGGCTATACCAACTTCTCGGGTTCTCGGGTGCCGACGCTGTTTCCCGTTGGTCAATCGCACGGCTCTCTTGCAACAGAGCTGTTCCTTCGCTGGTGCGTTCGCCCGAAAGTTGTTGAATGAATCCCAGAGCGGATGTGAACCGGACGCATCCAGGAAAATCCACGCCGCGATTTCGGCCGAAGGCAGAAGCTTCACGATAAAATTGCTCGGCCGCATCAAAGTGGCGCGTAAAAAACTCGACTAGCGCCGCCGCCATAATTGGCTGTGGGTTGTCTTTGTATTTTGACCGAGCCGTTTCGGATTGCTTGCGCGCCTCTTCGTGATTGCCCCGAAACAAAGCCAGCCGGGCGAAACCTGCGGCAGCCGCCGGCAAATCAGGGCGAAACACCGCGGCGATTTTGTAAGCCGCCTCGGCTTTTTCAAAATCGCCCAAGTCCATCCAGGCGTCACCGAGAATATCAGCATACAGCGGTCCAACTTGGCGGCGTGTAGCTTTTTCGTACCATCGAATAGCTAAGTCTGCCCGTCCCGTGCGGGAGTACGAGTCGCCAACTTTGGCCGCGATCCGCGCCGCAGCAGGATCGAGCTCATATGCTGTCACACATTCATCGATCGATGCGTGCAATTGTCCATGGCGTGCGAGAATTTCTCCATGCGCGAGCCGACTCTCTGGAAGCGTGGGCGCCAGCTTCAAGGCAGTCGCCGTTTCTTCATCGGCCTGCGCGAGCCAGTCTCCGCCTGGTTGCAGCGCCATCAGGCCATACGCGGTGCCAAGCATCGCATGTGGCTGTGCATAGGCCGCATCAATCTCAATTGCTTTGCGGAAGGAATCGATTGCCCGAACAAGATCGGGAAAATTGTTGCGCTGGTACAATTCTTTGCCCCTTTCGTAGTAACTTCGCGCTTCCGCATTGTCGGTGCCGCCGGCGGAATTGACGTCTCCGTTTACCGTCAGCGATGAGCCGTCGGAGTCAGGCATGTTGCGCTTGGCATTGTTCATCACATCTGCAAGCTGAGCCGCCAAGCGTTTCGCGACGTCGGAAGACGAATCTGCGTCGGACAACCATGTCCTGATGACCGTACCTGTTGCTGTATCAATTATGCGGAGCACCAAGCGCTGTGTGGCCTGACGCGGCCTGATACTGCCATTCAAGATGAACCGAGCTCGGGATGCTTGTCCGATCTGTTTCCAATGTTCCGGGCTCCATGGATCCCGATCCGATGGCATTCCCGCTAGCGGCCGTAGATAAATGCCTTTCGCCGCCTTTGATGTGGCTGTGAGCGCATTCAAGAAAGCCGTGGCGGTGGATGAGCTATTCGATAGCTCGCTCAAGTCTTCCAACGGCATGATTGCGATCGTGTGCTGAGCGATTTCGGCTTCTTGCACAATGGAAGACAAACGCGAGCTCGCGACGATGGAAACGATACCGACTGAAGCGAGAATAAGAATGGACAGGACCGATCCGGCTAATTTTGGGTTTCGCCGCGCCCAACGCCACACGCGCACCGGCGGCGCGACTGGGCGGGAGATGATGGGTCTCCCTTCGAGCCAGCGTTCCAAGTCTTCGGCGAGGTCGTGGGCGGAGCGGTAGCGGAGTTTCGGGTCGCGTTCGAGGCAGCGGGAGCAGATGGTTTCGAGATCGCGGTCGGCGATCTTGGAGAGGGTGCGGAGTTTTGGAGCGGGACTTTCCGCGGCCTGGCGGATGACGGAGAGGGCGTGGGCGCCGAGGAAAGGGGGGCGGCCGGCGAGGAGGTCGAAGAGGATAGCACCGAGGCTGTAGATATCGGCAGTAGGTTTTAGTTCGGCGGCGGCGCTACTGGCTTGCTCGGGAGCGATGTAGCCGGGGGTGCCGAAGATTGTCAGGGTGCGGGTGAGATCGCTGGTGGCGTCGAGCCATTTGGCGAGGCCGAAATCGCTCACCAGCGGTTCGCCGCGGCCGTCGAGCAGAATGTTTCCCGGTTTCAGGTCGCGGTGGAGGATGCCCTTGCTGTGGGCGTACTGAACGGCGCGCGCGATCTTCGCCACGAGCGCAACGCATTGCCGCGGCTCGTTGCGCAGCGCCGGAGCGACTTGTTGCAACGTTCCGCCCGGCGCGAATTTCATACTGAAAAACGGGAGGCCATCCTCGCTTTCGCTGACTTCGTAGATCGGCAGGATGTTCGGGTGATCGAGACTGGCGGCGGCCTGGGCTTCGCGCCGGAAACGAGCGAGCGTTTCGCGGGAATCGGAGTGGTAACTCAAGACGCGCTTCACGGCGACGATGCGGCGCGAGTGGCGCTGGCGCGCGCGATAGATCACGCCCATGCCTCCGCGCCCGATCTCTTCCAGGATCTCGTAGTTTCCGAGACGCCAATTCTGATCGGGCAAATGAAGATCCGCCAGCAGATCGGTAAGCGTTTCCGATTCGTCTTCGTCTGCGCGCGAGAGGCCCGCTTCCAGCAGGCAACCGACACAGAGCCCGCCGGCGATGTGCGAAGAAGACTCGCAATGCGGACAGGGCCGCGGATTCTCGAGCACGCTCGCGATCGAATCGGAAAGTCCCGGGGAAAACGTTTTCATCAGATGGCGGCGCCCTCGGCGGCAAGCACGCCGCAAAGATGGCGGATTTCGTCGTCCACTTCGGCTGGATCAGCCACGGTTTCGGCGACTTCGTCACGAAGGAGGGAGCGGTAGCGTTGCCGAAGACGATGGACGAGCCGTTTCACTGTGGGCTCTGGGACTCCGAGCGTTTGGGAGAGGGTGGAATAGGAGACGTCCTCGCGTTCGGCGCCCAGACACGAACGCAGCGCTTCAAAAGCGCGCAGCTTTCCCTGGCTCTCGCATTCCTCGCGCAAGCGGCGCAACGCCTGTTCCACCACGGTCGCGGCCCAGCGCAAATCGAAAAGGCGCTCGGCCGGCCACGATTCCAGCGCCTGTGCCGAGACCGTAAGTTGCGAGGGCGCTTCCGCCATCCAGTCATCCCAGGAAACGAATTCCACATCACCGCCTCGTTTGCGCGCGTGCTTTTTCGCGGCCGCGTCGTTCAGAAAATTCTGGAGCGACTTGAGCAGGAGCGAACGAAACCGGCCGCGGCTGGGGTCGGCGTGCTTGAGCCAATTACCTTCGAGCATCATGAGAAAAAAATCCTGGGTGAGATCCTGTGCGTCTTCGGGAGAATGGCCGCGCCGGCAGACGAACGAAAAGATCGGCCGCCAATAAAGCCGGCAAAGTTCCGAGAGAGCCTGGCGCGCCTTTTGGTCGTCGCCGCCGAGATCGGCCGAGGTGAGGATAAGGCTCCAGCGCGTCGTCGCGAAGTTGCGAGGGGCGCCGCCGCCTTCCGCGGCTACACTGGAGTTCACAAGCGCGGATAATGATTTTGCGTTCCATGTAAGACAAGGCAAATCCTTGCGGATCGTTAGGCGGCTGGCTGGAGCCAGTACCTTCCTCTGAGTTCTACGGGAAGGGCCTGCCGAAGTTTCCCTAAACTGCGAGATCTGGCCTAAGTTCCCTCTCGCCGCCCCGGCTCTTTCTGCCACATTGCCCGGGACGTGGGTGATGAGATTCACATCGAGGGACTCGAAGTTCTCGCGAATATCGGCGTGCCGGAGGAGGAACGCGCGGCAGCCCAGCGGCTTAGTTTTAACATTACACTCTGGCCCATGCTCGAGATGGGCGACTTGGCTGATGAGATCGAACGGACGGTGAATTACGCGGCAGTTTGCGGGGAGGTGAAAAACTTCGTCGAACAGCGCAAGGACAAGTTGATTGAAACCTTGGCGAATGCCCTGGCGCTACATTTACTTGCGAGACTTGAGATTCGCAGAATCACGGTCGAGCTGCGGAAATACATTCTGCCGGAGGTTGAATTTGTTTCGGTTACCGTAACGCGCGAGCGTGCGAAGGAGTAACCCATGCGGCAAGGACGATTCGACGAACCGGCCAGCGAAACGGCGCAGCTTTATAGCGAGTCGGTTTCGATAGATTGGCGTTTGTATTCGCACGACATCAAGGGCTCGCTGGCGCACGCGGCGGCGCTCGTCGCGGCCGGTATCCTGACCAAAGAAGAGCACAAACAAATCGAAGCGGCGCTGACGGTGATCGAGGCCGAGATCAAGGCCGGCGATTTCCGCTGGGATCGGTCGCTGGAAGATGTGCACATGAATATCGAGGCCGCGCTCACGAAGCGCATCGGCGCGGCGGGCGCGAAGCTGCATACCGCTCGGAGCCGGAACGATCAGGTCGCGCTCGATCTGCGGCTTTATGTGAAGGCGGAGGCGGCCGAAGTCTGCACGCGCCTGCGTGCGCTCCAAAGCGCGCTGCTCAGCCTCGCCGAGCGCTACCAGGCCGTCGTCCTGCCCGGTTACACGCACCTTCAACGAGCGCAGCCGATCGTGCTCGCCCATTATTTTCTCGCGCAAATGGAGGCGCTCGAGCGCGATCAGGCGCGCATCATCGATTGCGCTCGCCGCGCGGATGTCCTGCCGCTCGGCTCCGGGGCGATCGCCGGGTCGACCATCGTTCTCGATCGTGAAGCGATCGCTCGCGATCTCGGTTTCTCGAAGCTCAGCCAGAACAGCCTCGATGCGGTGGGCGATCGCGATTTCGTCGCCGAGTTTCTGTTCGGCCTGGCGATGATCGGCATGCATCTCTCCCGGCTCAGCGAAGAACTGATCCTCTGGAGCACGACGGAATTTGGGTTCGTCACTTTCAGCGACGCGTTCTCGACCGGTTCGAGTTTGATGCCGCAAAAGAAAAATCCGGACATGGCCGAGCTGACCCGCGGCAAGACCGGGCGACTCTACGGCAACCTCATCGCGCTCCTGACGACTTTGAAAGGATTGCCCTCTTCCTACCAACGCGATCTTCAGGAAGACAAGGGGCCGCTCTTCGATTCCGTGACCACCGTCAAGGACGCGTTGCAGACTTTTGCCGCGATGCTGCCGGAACTCACCGTCAACAGCGGGCGAATGGAAAGCGCCGCGGACGATCCGAACCTGCTCGCGACCGATCTCGCGGAGTATCTGGTGAAAAAAGGCATGCCGTTCCGCGAAGCGCACGAAGCCGTTGGTAAGTTAGTGGCGCGCGCATCCGGTGCGAAGCGGGCCTTGAACAATATCTCGTTGCTCGAGATGCAGGAGATTTCGCCGCTCTTCCAAGACGATGTGCTGAAAGTTTTCGATGTGCGCGCTTCGCTGGCGAAGCGGACCGCCATCGGCGCGCCGTCGCCGGAAAATGTCGCCGCCCAGACCGCGCGCTGGAAAAGTCTTCTGTAGCGGCGGTCTATGACCGTCGAATCTTCTCAAAGACGATTCGCTTTTCAGAGCGCGCCCCATAATCTTGCGGCGTGCAAAGCAGTTGGGAAATCGTTTCGAGCAAGACCTGCTTCGAAGACAAGAATCTCGCGGTCGTGATCGAAGAAATTCGGAGTCCAGTCCGGCGTGAGCCGCGTTCCTGGACGGTGGTTCGACGAAAGCGCGCTGTCGTCATCGCGCCGATGACGCCGGACGGGAAACTCATCCTGATCCGGCAGGAAAGAATGCCAATTCGCGCTGCGATCTGGGAAGTCCCGGCCGGCCAGATCGACGACGAATCCGAAACGGATTCCGATGAAATCGCCGCGGTAGCATTGCGCGAGTTGCGCGAGGAGACCGGCTTCGAGCTTTCCGAGGGCGGCGACCTGACTCCGCTCGGCGATTATTTCACTTCGCCCGGGTTTACGGATGAGCGCGGCTATTTTTTCCTGGCCCGGCCCGTTCGGGAATGCGCCGCCGGCCACTCGCGCGACGAGTCGGAATCGATCCTCGATTGCCGCGCCTTCACCACCGAAGAATTGCGCGGCATGATCGCGCAAAACGAAATCCGGGACGCGAACACGCTTGCGATCTGCGCGCGGCTCCTATCGCGCGGTCTGCTTTCGTTCGGCCAGGTTTGAGCGTTATGGGACTGCGCGACGTCTTCAAATTTCGGGACCTGCCGGAGAGCGAAACGTCCAAGCCGTTCCTCGAACACCTCGAAGACCTGCGCTGGACCCTCGTGAAGATGGCGATCACGCTGCTGGTGGCGATGGTGTTGTGCTTCGCCTTTCGTTCCACGCTCGTCCAGATCACACAACGCCCGTTGCACGATATCGATCCAAGCGTCGGCGCCTTGCGCGCGCTGGCCATCACCGATTCGTTCACGATCTCGTTCCGGCTCGCCTTTTACGCCGGCATCGTTCTGTCGTTCCCGCTTTTGCTTTATTTCCTGGCGGAGTTTGTCTTGCCGGCGCTCACCGCCATGGAGAAACGGTTTCTTCTCCCGGCCATCCTCGTCAGCTTTGGGTTGTTCCTGACCGGCGTGCTCACCGCCTATTACTGGCTGCTGCCCAAAACGATTTTGTTTTTTTTCCGCGACACTCAATCGCTCGGCTGGACGCCGACTTGGACCGTGCAGGAATATTATTCCTTCGTGACGCGATTCACGATCGCGTTCGGCCTCGCGTTCGAGCTGCCGGTGGCGGTGCTGGCGCTCGTTCGCTTCGGCCTCGTTACCTATGAATTCATGGCGCGCACCCGGCCTTACGCCATCGTCCTCCTGTTTATCTTCGCCACCATCATCAGTCCCACGCCCGATATTCTCACAATGATGGCAATGGCGCTGCCGATGTGTCTGCTTTACGAGAGCTGCATCTGGATCACCTGGTTCGTCCGGCGAAGACAACGGCGCGCCGCGATCGATCAGCGCCATGGGTAATTCGCTCGCCAGTTACCAATTCCTTTTCCGCGCCGTCGCCCTTGCCCTGGGCGCGGTGGTCGGTTCGTTCCTCAACGTCTGCATCTACCGCCTGCCGCTCGATCTCTCCGTCAACCGGCCGCGCCGCTCGTTCTGTCCGTCGTGCAAGAAACAACTGACCTGGTACCAAAATGTCCCGCTGCTCAGCTGGCTTTTTCTTCGCGGCCGTTGTGCGAACTGCGGCGCCCGCATCTCGTTTCGCTACTTCGCCGTCGAGCTCTTGACCGCGGTCTTGTTTCTTTGGGTCTGGAAATTTTTCCCGTGGCCAATGGCGATCGCCTACTGGGTCTTTGTTTCGCTTCTGATCGCCGCGACCTTCATCGACTTCGAGCATTTCATTATCCCCGATGAAATCACAATCGGCGGGACGGTTGCCGGTATTGTCGCCAGCTTCATCGTTCCAGAGCTGATGGGTACCGCCAGCCGTGGCCGCGCCTTTCTCACCTCCGCGCTCTCCGCCCTGCTCGGTTACGTCGTTCTTTGGATTGTGCTCGAAGCCGGCAAGAAAGTTTTCGGAAAAAAACGGATCCGGCTCGATGCGCCCTCGGCCTTTACCTGGACGCGCAATGGCGACGACGCCGATTTTGTCGTCGGGGAGGAACAAGGCGTGTGGAGCGATTATTTCGCGCGCGCGAGCGATCAGATCATCCTCCATTGCAACGAGGCGATCCTCGGCGAGCGCAATCTCGGAGCCGCAGACCTCCGGTTCCATTACGATCGCGTGCAGGTCGGTGACGACGAGATCGCGCTCGACGCGCTCGATCGCATCAGCGGGATCGTGCGCGAGCTGGAAATTCCGCGCGAAGCCATGGGCCGTGGCGACCTGAAATTTCTCGCCGCCATCGGCGCGTTTCTCGGCTGGCGCGCGGTTCTGTTCAGCGTTTTTGCCGGCTCGCTCGTCGGTTCGCTCGTTGGCCTCGGAACGCTGCTGATCGGTAAACGCGTCTGGTCGGCGAAGCTGCCGTTCGGTCCTTATCTCGCGCTCGGAGGATTGATCTGGCTATTCTTCGGCGAGTTGCTCGTAAGCTGGTATACCGGCCTGCTTAATCCGTAGCAATTGGAGCGACCTCATTGTTCGCGCAATACGTCGCGTGCAGTGCATGATTGATCTCGGCCAGGCGGTCCTGGATTTGTTCGAGATATTCGTGGAGCCCGAATTTGAAAATGTCGCCGATGCTGGCGTAATCGAGGTCGTAACGGAGCCGGCCGGACAGGCGCTCGGCTTCGTTCGCGTATTTCGTCTCGGCCGAGCCCGAGATGTGGTGGAGGGCGGCGTCGAAGTAGTCGACGCTGAAGCGGATCGAGCGCGGGAAAGCGGAGTGGGTGATGATGAACTCAGCTACCTTCCACGGCGCGACCTGGCCGAAATAGATTTTGCGGTACGCCTCCAGTGCGCTACACGAGCGCAGGACCGACATCCACTGGATGGTATCGACGTTGCCGCCGACTTTTTCGCCGGAGGGAAGGAGGATGTGATACTTAATGTCGAGCAGACGCGAGGTGCAGTCGGCGCGCTCGAGGAGTTTCCCGATCCGGATGAAATCCCAGCCTTCGCCGTGGGTCATGGTCGCGTCGGTGATTCCCTGGAAAAGATGCGAGCCCGTGATGATGCGCTTGAAGAACTCGTAGGGGCTCGTGCGCACTAACTTTTTCGCTGTATCACTTCTCGCGAACAAATAGAGACGATTGATCTGCTCCCACATCTCGCTCGAAATTTGTTCGCTCGTCGTCCGCGCGTTTTCGCGCGCGCGCGTCAGGCACGCCACGATCGAGTTCGGATTCTTTTTTTGAAGGCTGACGAAATCGATCACCGCCTTGCCGTCGGGCGTTGGATGAAGCGAAGTGAAGAGCTCGTTTTCTTCGAGCGAGCTGATGATGGGGTCCCATTGCTGGTTCGGATCGGCTTCCTGCTGATTCGTCAGGTCGAGCAACATCTGGAGATTGACCTCCGCGATGCGGGCGTTGCTTTCCGCCCGCTCGATGTAGCGGCTCATCCAATACAGGGAATCGGCGACGCGGCTCAGCATCAGGCGACTCCGTTCTCCAAGACCCAGGTGTCTTTGCTGCCGCCGCCCTGGGATGAATTCACGACGAGCGAACCCTCGCGGAGCGCGACGCGGGTGAGACCGCCGGGAACGATCGTGACCTTTTCGCCGTAGAGAATGAACGGGCGCAGATCGACGTGGCGCCCCTGCATGTTGTCGTCGCAGAAAGAGGGAGCACGTGAAAGCGGGATCACCGGTTGCGCGATGTAGTTCCGCGGATTCTTGCGCACCTTCTCCCTGAACTTTTCGCATTCAGCCTTCGTAGCCTGCGGACCCATGAGCATGCCGTAACCACCGCTCTCGTTGACCGCTTTCACGACCAGCTCGGGGATGTGCTCGAGAATGTAGGTGAGATCTTCTTTTACCGACGCGAGATAGGTCGGCACGTTCGGCAAGAGCGCGTCTTCGCTCAGGTAATAGCGAATCATTTTCGGCACGAAATGGTAAACGGCCTTGTCGTCGGCGATCCCGGTGCCGATGGAATTCGCAACACTGACATTGCCGTCACGATACGCTTCCACGAGGCCGGGAACGCCGAGGCCGGAATCTTTCCGGAAGACCTGCGGATCGAGGAAGTCGTCGTTGATCCGGCGATAAATCACATCCACCTGCTTGTGGCCTTTGGTCGTGCGCATAAAAACTTTTCCGCCTTGCGCCACGAGATCGCGGCCTTCGACGATCTCGATCCCCATCGAGCGGGCGAGAAAAGAATGCTCGAAATAGGCCGAGTTAAAGACGCCGGGAGTGAGAAGAACGATGGTGGGTTCGTGCTTGGCGTGGGGCGCGATGTAACGGAGCACATTCAACAATTCCTGGCTGTAATCCTCCACCGGCCGCACCCGATATTGACTGAGCAAACTTGGGAACGTCCGCTTCATCGTCTGCCGGTTCTCGATCACGTAAGAGACGCCGGAAGGACAACGCGCGTTGTCTTCCAGCACGAGATACGCGCCTTCTTTGTCCCGAACGAGGTCGGTGCCGCAAATGTGGATGTAAACATTTCGCGGCACATTGAAGTGCATGAACTCCGGGCGAAAATGCGCCGCTTCCCAGACGATCGACTTCGGGATCACGCCGTCGCGGAGAATGTTTTGCTGGTGATAAATGTCGTGGAGAAACAGATTCAGCGCCGTGATCCGCTGGACGAGCCCGCGTTCGATCTTGTCCCATTCCTCGTCCGGGATGATCCGCGGCAGGAGATCGAACGGGAAAATGCGTTCCGTTCCCTGGTCGTCGTTGTAAACGGTGAAGGTGACGCCCTGGCTGAGGAAGGTGGAGGCGGCGAGGGCGCGTTTGCGTTCGAACTCCTCGCGGTCCATTTCCTTGAAGCGCTCGAATAATTTGGTGTAATGGGGGCGCGCCACGCCGGGGCCGGCAAACATTTCATCAAAAAAATCCCCGACCTGATAATCGGAGAAGAAGTCGCCCATAAATTCAGTCTGGCAGTGCGATAAGTCGAAGCAAATGGAAACCCTGAGAGGAAACGCGGCTGAGCACGAGCGTGCGTGTGCGCGAGTGGCCGCGCAGTTTTCCCACCGCTGGCTGCGCCACTACGTGCGGAGCAAACTGCGCCGCGACCGGATCTATCCGGTGGCTTACGATTTGTTAGGCCATTCCGCCCAGCCGATCCTCGATGTCGGCTGCGGTATCGGGTTGCTGGCGTTTTATCTGCGCGAGCGCGGGTGCCGGCAACCGGTCCTTGGCCTCGATATCGACGCGCGCAAGATTCGTTATGGCGCGGAGATCGCGGCCAGACGTTATCGCGACGTGGAACTTCGCTTTCACGATGTCCAAGTCGCGATCCCGGATTTCTCCGGCAACGTCGCGCTCTTCGATGTTTTGCATTACCTGCCGGAAACGGAGCAGCACACCTTGCTCTCGCGTCTGGCCGGCTGTGTCGCGCCGGGCAGTCTGCTGATCATCCGCGATTGTCCGCGGGAACGCCGGCCGCGCTATTGGATCACCTGGTTGGCGGAGAAATTTGCGCAGGCGATTTCCTGGAACCACGATTCAACCCTCCATTTTCCATCGCGCGCCAGCATCGACGAAGTTTTCCGCGCCGCCGAGTTCGAACGCGAAAGCCGCCCGCTCTGGGGCGCATCGCCATTCAACAATCACATTTTTATTTTCCGGCGGCACGCGACCGAAGCTGTTCCGGTTGCGGGATGACGCATCGATAACCCTTCTCGGCCAGGCCGGTCAAAGTCAGTTCCAGGCAGCGCGGATTAAACTCGGGACTCTTGGCGACGCGCTGACCCTCGTGCAGAATGACGATGGCGCCTGGTTTCACTTCGCGCACAATTCGGTTGGCGACCCGTGCCGGATCGCGCCGCACGGTGTCGAGTCCGCGGACCGTCCAGCCGATCAGGGCGAGCTGGCGCCGTTCGAGTTCCGGGTGGACGAAAACGTTCTTCAAACCAGCCGGCGCGCGAAAATAGCGAGCCGGGCGATCCGGGGTGGCGCGCAGCAATTCTGCGCAAAGATCGATTTCCAATCCGATCCGCCCCGGTCCCGCCGCCCAAAAGCTTCCGCTCGGATGAGAGTAAGTGTGATTCGCGATCCCGTGACCGCGCGCCAGGATTTCCGTCACGAGTTGCGGATATTTTTCGGCGCGATGGCCGATGACGAAGAAGGTCGCCCGCGCCTGAAAGCGATCGAGCAGATCAAGCATCGCCACGGTGTGGGCGGGCGAGGGACCATCGTCAATCGTCAGCCAGACTTCCGGCTCGGTGGTGGCAAACGAACGGATAACGGGGCCGAACCATTGGCAATTGGCGACGAGTGTCGGGTAGAGCAGGAGAAGGTGCGACAGAAAGATCGGCGCGAGCGCGGCGATGAGATTCGCGCGCGCCAGATAAAATGCGAGGCAGGGCGCGATGAACGCAAACGCCAGGACTGCGCGGCGGGCCCAGCGCGAGTGATTAGTCGCGACGGCCGGCTCCATTACGAAAAGCGAGAATGACAGCCGCGGCCAAATTCATCGCGACGGCAATCAACCAGATTGCGGCGATCTCGGCTGTCCAGCCACCGCGTTGCAAGAGCTGAGCAGACATGGCGGTCGCCGTGGTTGCGAGCAGAATACTCTGCGCGCGTCGCGTCGGGATTTTCGCGAAAAGTCCACCGAGACGCAGGAATTCTATGATGAGCGAATTCAGGTAAAGGGCGAACAGCCAGAAGAGCCAGACGAGAAAAGCCAGGCCCGCGAGCAACAGTCCGGTCTGCCAAAATTTGAGGTCCGCGGGAACGAACTGCGCGAAGAAGAGATAACTGATGAAGTAAATAGCGACGCCAGCGATCCAGGCTTCCGCTCCGTTATTTTCCGCGCGCGTCGCACCGCCGCCACGCAGTATCGCCATGAGACGGAGAAGCGAAAAATAGAAATGTGGGCTGGGGCTGTTCATCGCGCGGGAAAGATTGGGGTGAAGGCAAACCATTGCTCCCAGTAATCCGTGATGATCTCTTCGAGAACGGCGCACCACCGGGCCACGCCCTGCGCGATCTCTTCCTCGCGTGTCCCGCTGCCGCGAAGAACCCGGATCGGTTCGCCCGCAATAATCTGGTAACTGCGATGTCCGGCGCGGGCGATGAACAGGGGAAAAATCGGGACCGCCGCGACCAGTGAAAGAACGAAGGGGCCGTTCGGTAACCGGACATCGTTCCCGAAGAGACGGGTGGTGACTTGCGCGACGTCGCCCTCGACGCGGTCGCCTTGGATCGAGACAATTTCGCCGTCGCGTAACGCTTTGAGAAGATCGAACGAAAGGAGCGCGCCCGCCGTGTTGTAATCGATCTTCACTCCGCCTTCGCCGGCTTTTTCGAGCGAAGCGCTGAGATGTTGGGCCGTCGCCGGATCCGATTCTGGTGCGCGCACCATTCGGATTTCGCGCCGAAATTTCTCGGCGAACAAGGCCGCGCCGAGATCGTAGTTCCCCATGTGCGCCGTTAAGACGATCGCGCCCGGCGCGGCGCCAAGCTGATCGAGCCATTCCGCGCCGATAATCTCGTAGGAAAATTCTTCCTTGTTGATCTTGTAGATCGCGGCCTCGGAAATCGTCCAGGCAAAGTTATAAAGCGTGCGGAAGGCGCGCAGGTAATTCATCGCGCGCGATGATCCCGGCAGAGCCACAGCGAGATTCGCGACCACGGCGCGGCGCGCGGGCGCGGCGAAAAAGAAAAAGAAGATCGTAAAGAAAAGGAGCGGGACCGGATAGAAATAGAACGGCAGGTTCACGACCGCCCAGTCGAGATATTCTCTCCAGAAAACGCCGCGAACGGCGAAGCGGCCGAGCTGGCTCACGCGCCTGACAGAGGCGCGGCGACCGGCGTTGAATGCGCCGATGCATTGGAAGCGGCGGGCTGTTTCGCGCCGGGCGTAAGGATTAGCCGGAGATTAGTCAGCTCGGCGCGCCACCAATGGAAAAGTCCCTTGCGGATCAATTTCCTCACCCGCCGGTCCGGAACGAAACCATCGTAGAGCTCGCGCCAGCCGGCGTTGCGCCGCCCGTAGCAACCTTTGGCGAGCCGTCGTTTCGCCAGCGTGACCAGCCGCCGATTATAAAACTTCATCATCGCGCCGACCACGCGCCCCGGCGTTCCTTCAAAAGGCAGATGGAGAAATTCGCGCTCCGGGTCCCGGTAAACGGGAATGACAAGGCCTACGAAATACATGCCGACGTCGAGAAGGAGCGCGGCCGCCATCAGCTCGGCGTCGCCCATGTAATAGTACTTGTCCTTGTAAAGCGTCTCGAACCAAAGCCGGTAGGTGACGGGGTATTGCTCATTATAATAAGTGAGCGCGTCCGATACGTCTTCGCCGGCGAGGCTGCGCGCCAGCAGATCGGCCACATAATAGCTGGTGTAAGAGCAAAAATCGAGGCCGGGGCTGTAAAGCGGATCGATGAACCCAGCGGCGTCACCCACGGTCACCCAGGCATGGTCGCAAACTTTCCCGCTCGAATACGGCATCGCCGAGTAAGCGTGGACGTCGCCCTCGATGATTTGGGCGCCGCCAAAAATCTCAGCGCCGACGGGATGCGACAGAAGATGGGTGCGCAACCGTTCGCCGAGGTTTGCGCCCTCCGCCAGTTTGAAGATGCGCGAATCGTAAACAATCCCCGCGCTCACATCACCGCCGCGCAACGGAATGATCCAGCACCACCAGCCGTGGCCCATGAGGTGGTTCGTCGCCCAGTTCCGGCTGGTGCGGCAGGCGTTGGCGTAATCGCGAAATTTTTCCCGCCACTCGTAACTGTCCCAATCCTTGACGCCGGTGAACCGCGCCCAGACCGCGTTGATGGGGTGTTCGGTGTTTGGGAGAAAGTTGCCCAGCTTTCGAGCGAGCATGGCGGCGCGCCCAGAAGCATCCACGAGCCAGCGAGTGCTCACCTTATGGGTCTCGTAGGTCACATAGGACCTATTCGCCTGCAGTTCTATGTCGTTCAGTTTCGCCGGGCGCTGCAATTCACAGCCCGCTTCCACCGCCAACTCCAGCATGTGCTGGTCGAGCGTGCTCCTATCCACTTGGAACGTCGGCAGCCGCGCCTGATAACGCGCGCCCAGTTCCACGCAATCGTCGAACGCCTGGTCCGGCCGGTTTGCAAACCACATCCGCAATCCCTGCTTCGCCAGATGATGATGGCCGAGATAATTCGTTAGGCCGAGCAGGCGGGTCATGTAACAACTGCTCAGCTCTGTCGTCGATTCACCCACCTTGCGATCAAACTCGGCGGTTTTCTCGATGATCAGGATGCGCGCGGCGGGGTGCTTGCGTTTCAGCATGAGCGCGGTCGCCGCGCCCGAAAAGGCGCCGCCGACAATCACCACATCGTAGTCAAACTCCATCGCAGCAAAGATGATGGACTCAGCGCTTTGGAAACGCAACGCTTCCCCGTCCATGGATGCCACTCCGATTGAGAGACCACGGCGCATCGACATGCATGTCCACATGGTGGGCAACGGCAAGAACGGTTCCGGCGGCTGGCTGCGTCTGAACGGCTGGCACCGCTGGCTTGCCGGTTTCATGCTCCGCCAGCTCGGCGTCCCGGCGAGCGCGCTCAAAGGCGACCTCGAATCGATCTACGCCGGACACCTGGTCGAGCTGGTCCGCGAATCGTCTATGGATGCCATTGTCCTTCTCGCGCATGAGCGAGTTCACGATCCCGACGGAACCCCTCGCGCAGATCTCGGCTCCATGTTTGTGCCGAACGATGTCGTGCTCGGGCTGGCAAAACGCTTTCCTGAATTTCTTGCTGGCGTTTCAATCCATCCGGCGAGACGCGACGCCCTCGACGAACTCGAACGCTGTCTCGCGGGCGGCGCGGTCCTGATGAAGTGTCTTCCGAATTGCCAGAACATCGACCCGTCGGACCGGCGCTATCGCCCGTTTTGGGAACGAATGGCGGCAGCCGGCCTTCCGCTTCTCGCCCACACCGGCGGCGAGCACACCGTGCCGATCGTCGATCCCGCGTTTGCCGATCCAAGACTGCTGCGTTTCCCGCTCGAATGCGGCGTGACCGTGGTCGCCGCTCATTGCGGCACGAGCAGCGGCGTGTTCGATCGCGATTACTTCGACGACTGGGTCGCCATGCTGCGCGAATTTCCGAATCTCTACGGCGACATCAGCGCCATGGTTTCGCTGAATCGCTGCGGCCATCTGCGTGATTGCCTGTGCGACGAGATCGCCTCACGAATCCTGCACGGCAGTGATTTTCCAGTCCCGGTGCTGGGCCATCGCCTGTGGCTGCAAGGGTGGATCGATCGAACGACGCTTCGGCGCTGCCAGCAGATTCGAAACCCGCTCGAGCGGGACTGGCAATTTAAGCGCGCTCTTGGATTTTCGGAGCAGACTGCAACGCGCGTCGCTACACTGTTACGACAATGATTTTTTCGAACGCGCGTCTAATTTTTCCCGACGGGATACGCGAAGGCCTCGAGGTCGTCGTGGTCGACGGAAAAATCGCGGAGGTGCGGGAACGATCATCCGCCGCTGCGATCGACTTGGGCGGCAACTATCTCGGGCCCGGTTTTATCGATCTCCACATCCACGGCGCGCTTGGGCGCGACACGATGGAGGCGACGCCGGAAGCGTTCCAAACCATTTGCGACTATCACGCCGGCGGCGGCACCACGTCGTTGCTCCTGAGCACGGTCACCGCTCCGACCGAGGAGATTCTTGCCGTCTTGCGCGCCGTCCGCGAGTCGCAACGCGCTCTCTCTCAAATCGCCGGCGTCCACGTCGAAGGGCCTTTCATTTCGAAGGCGCGCGCCGGCGCGCAACGGGCCGAGTTTATTCGCGATCCAAATCCCGCGACCCTCGATCAACTGCTGGCGTTCGCGGACGTGATCAAAGTCATGACGCTCGCTCCCGAGCTGCCCGGCGCCCTCGCGTTCATCGACCGCTTGCGGATGCATCGGATTGTCGTGAGCGGCGGTCACAGCGATGCCTCGGATATCGAGGCGCGGGCCGGATTCGAATATGGCATGCGGCAGGTGACGCATACATTTAATGCGATGTCATCCGCGCGGCGGCGCGGGATCTATCGCGAAGCTGGCTTGCTCGAATTCGCGCTGAGCGAACCGGACATCGTTTGTGAGCTCATCGCCGAAGGCCATCATGTCGCGCCGACCCTGATGAAGATGCTTTATCGGGCGAAGGGTCCGTGCGGAATCTGTCTGGTAACCGACGCGACTGCCGGCGCAGGATTGCCGGAGGGCAAGGAATTCTCTCTCTCTGGAAAAAGCTGCGTGGTGGGCGACGGCGTTTGTCTGCTCGCCGATCGATCGGCGTTAGCTGGCAGCGCTTCGCGCATGATCGATCTGGTGAGGGTGATGGTGAATCAGGTGGGCGTTCCGCTGCACGAAGCGGTCGCCATGGCCAGCGCGAATCCGGCGCGCGCTGTCGCACTGGAGACGAAAGGGAAACTGGAGGCGGGCGCGGATGCGGATTTCGTCGTCCTCTCGCCGGAGTTGGAAGTCGTGCAAACCTTCGTGGGCGGCGAGCAAATCTTTCCTCTGTAGCCGTCACCCTGTGGGCGACGCGGGCCTTCGCATCGAAGCACAAGCCGCGCTTCCCACAGGGAAGCGGCTACAACGACAGCAAAAACGTCGCGATATCCAACGACGCGTTCGGGCGCCCGAGATGGCTGATGTTCGCGGCCCACTCCCGCCATTGCGCGGCGTCGTTCGCAAACGTTTTTTGCACGGCGGCGATCACAGCATCGTGCGTAAGGGCGACTTCGCCCGATTTCGTTTCCATGATGTAACGCGCGTTGCCCTCTTCCTGGCCCGGAATGACGTGGTTCACGATGATGGGGCACGCAGCGCACATTGCTTCCTGCACGGTCGCGCCGCCGGCTTTACTGATGACGAGATGATTGGCGCGCAGCAAGCGCGGCAATTCATCGCTCCAGGCCACCGCTTCGAATTCCTGCGTCACGGTCTGACGGATTTTTTCCACCGACAGTTTTAGCCCGGCGTTTCGACCCACCGTGACGGTGAGCTGGATTTCCGGCAAACCGGCGAGGCGGCGCACCAGGTCCGGCGCCGCGGTGTTCGCCGCATTAATAATGTAGAGCACGCGCCGGCCGTTTTCGTCCGATGGCGGCAATCGCAATTCACCCGGTTGCGCGAAGATCGGGCTGACGGGGAACCCGAATGTTTTCACTTTCTCTTCCGGAATGCCGGCCTGGAGCAACACCGAGGCGCTGACTTCATTCGGCAGGAGGAAATAATCGGCGCTGCCTTGGTACCAGATGGCGTTCACGCTGATCGAATCGGTAATTACGACCACACGTTTGTATGGCAGCGCGGCGTCCCTGCCGAACATCTCGTCGAGCATGTGGGAGTAAGCGGGATAAACCGAGACGATGATGTCCGGCTCCAGGCGGTCGAGCAATCGGCGCAGGTAATTTTTCAGCGCGAGAAAAACGCGAAAGTCGCCCACGAAATCCGTCTGGCGATCGAGCCAGCGATAGATGACGCCCCAGACGCGCGGGGTGCGATTGATCATTCCCATGTAGAGGACGCGCGCCCAATCGTTCATCACGCCGTAGGTGTCGGCGAAGAGATCGTGGAGCTCCACGTGGGTGCCCTCGGGCGCGACCTTGCGGAGGCCGTCGCGAATGCCGCGCGCGGCGCTGTTATGTCCTTCGCCGTAGCCGGCAGTGAGGATGAGAATTTTTTTCAAGACTCGTTAGGCCCCGCCTTCGCCGAGCCGCCTTCGCTAAAGCTACGGCGAGCCGAGGACTGCGGCGTGGCAAGCACCTCGTTGCCGCGGAGAGTTTAATGGATATTTACCTCTGGCAAAGTAAACTTCGTGTTCCATGAAATGGCTGAATTTTTCGGGCCGAATTTTCCGCCGGCTCATTTACGAGACGGCCATGGACACGACGACCGGCCTCGCCGCCCAGATGGCCTACCAATTTCTCTTCACCCTCGCGCCCGGCCTCCTCTTTCTCTGGCATCTCCTCAGCCTCTTCGGCACCGACCCGGCGAAGCTTCACCAGATGATCAACGTCCTGAAGAATTTCCTGCCCGCCGATCCGAAGGTGCAGGAAATCATCGACTCGCTCGTCGCCAACATCGTCGTCACTGGCTCCAGCGGCACCCTCGCGAACCTCGGGATTTTTTTCGGCGTCTGGCTCGGCACGGTTTTCATCTCCACGATTTCGTTCGCGCTCAGCCGCACCCATGGCGTGGTCGAGGATCGCAACTGGTGGTCGAAATACATCATCGCGTTTTTCCTCGTCTTCTGGTTCGGAATCACCACCCTCTTTTGTTTCAACGCCATGGTCTTCGGCGAAACGCTCGCCGGCATCGCCGAGGTGAATTTTCAACTCACCGTCCCGCTCCAGGAATGGGTCGCGTTCCTCAGCCTGCCGCTCACGGCTCTCGCGCTCGTCGGTCTCGCCCTCGCGCTCTATCTCCTCACGCCGGAAAATTATTTCACGATCCGGCAGGCGCTCCCCGGCGCGATCTTCTTTTCCATCGGCTGGATTCTCGTCACGAAGCTGTTTCAATTCTACGTCGCGAAATACGATCGGTATAACCCGACTTACATGGCGCTCGCCTCCATCATCGTCCTGATGACCTGGATGTATTTGACCTGTTTGCTTTTGCTCCTCGGCGGAAAATTGAATGCGATTTTGCGCCGCGAACGCGACCGGGCCGCTCGGACGCTCGAAGCGGTGCCAGAGCCCGCTTGATCGCGCCTCCCGCTCTGTTACGCTCGCCACCCGTGACCAGACTCCGCGTTTTCTTCGGCACGGCTCTGGCCCTCGCCGCGTTCCTCGGTGCGTTCGTCCGCGCGCAATCGACCGATCCGGAGAAAAAGAAAAAAGCACGCGAAGAGATGCGCGCCGTCTCTTCGCCGACGCCATCCGAAACGCCGGAGCCGACGGCAAAACCGAAACCGGCGAAACGGAAATCGAAAAAGAAAGGGACACCGCCGCCGAAACCAAAAGCGAAACCGACGGAAACGCCCGAGCCGACGAAGACACCGCGGCCGAAGAAAAGTCCGTCGACCGATGAGGACGACGAATCGCCTACGCCCAGGCCCAAAGCGACGAAATCACCAACCAAAAAGTCGAGCGATGAAGACGAGAACGTAACCCCCAAGCCCAAGGCCAGGGCGACCGCCACGCCTGCCAGCAAGAAAAATTCGGAAGCGGACAAATCGCCTTCGCCAAAGAGGAAATCGGAATCCGAGGAACCGACGCCGAAACCAAAGCGAATCGAAAAAGCGGAACCGGTCAAGACGCCCAGTCCTGCCGCGAGCACGCCGCAGCCTGTGCGTTCTCCTGTCGAAGCGTCGCCGGTTCCGCGGCCCGCTCCTCGACCGACGCCGCGCACGGTTCCTCCGCAAACGTCGCTTCCGTCGGACATCACCGTCGAGAAATCCGGGCTCGAACAGGAACAGGGTTTCGAGCCGCCGCCGCCGCCGCCGCCAGTCAAGCGCAGCTGGTGGCCGTGGTCGCGGCAGCCGTCGAATTATCGTTATCTCACCGCCGCGAACATCGACGCGATCCGCCGCGCGCCGGTCCAGCGGGCGCGCTGGAAATTCATCATCGTCCACAACAGCGGTACGCGGCAGGGGAGCGCGCGCGTTTTCGATTATTATCATCGCCACGTTCGCCGGATGAAAAACGGCCTCGCCTATCATTTCGTGATCGGCAACGGCACCTCGACGCGCAACGGCCAGATCGAGATCGGCGATCGCTGGGTGCATCAGTTGCGCGGCGGCCATGTCCACAGCGATTACATGAACAACATCGGGCTCGGCATTTGTCTCGTGGGCGATTTCAACCGTGACCAGCCGACGCGCGCCCAGCTCGAGGCATGCGAAGAACTGATCAAGTATCTCCAGGAACGCTGCGGCAAAATGCAGGTGCGCCCGCACCGCGAGGTGAATCCTCCGCGGTGGGCCACCGATTGTCCCGGCGATGTTTTCCCCTACGGCTGGTTCGCCCGGTTCCGGTAATGCGAAAATTGTTAATCCGTTGCCAAGGCCGAGAGCGTAGCGGATAGAAAACGCTCGTTTTTATGACGCCGGTAAAAATTTGGTTGGGGTATCCATATCCGCTCGGAGCGACCTGGCTCGGCAACGGGGTCAACTTCGCGATTTTCTCCGAGATGGCGACCTCGGTTGACCTTTGTCTTTTCGATAACATCGATGCGCCCCAGGAAAATATTCGCATCCCGATGACGGAACAGACCGACCAGGTCTGGCACGTTTTTCTGCCCGATGTGCGGCCGGGACAGCTTTACGGCTACCGCGTTTACGGGCCTTACGATCCAGAGCGCGGGATGCGTTTCAACAGCTCGAAGCTGCTGATCGATCCGTACGCGAAAGCGATCGCGGGCCAGGTGAATTGGGCGGACGAAATGTTTGGTTACGTGGTCGGCGACGCGCTCGAGGATATGTCTCGCGATTTCCGTGATGACGCGTGGGGAATCCCGAAAGCGGCGGTGATCGATCACGCGTTCGATTGGGGCAACGACAGGCGGCTCGGCACGCCGCTCCACAGTTCGATCATCTACGAAATGCACGTGAAGGGTTTTACGCGCCTGTGTCCTGAGGTGCCGCCGGAATTGCGCGGGACTTACGCCGGCCTCGGCAGCGCTGGCGCGATCAAGTATCTCAAGGACCTCGGCGTCACCGCGGTGGAATTGCTCCCGGTCCATCACCACATCGATGACAAAGTATTGATCGATCGGGGCCTAACGAATTACTGGGGCTACAACACGATCGGGTTCTTCGCGCCGGAAGCGAAATACTCGAGCAGCGGGATGGTGGGCGAGCAGGTCTCCGAGTTCAAGGGCATGGTGCGCAATCTCCACGCGGCCGGCATCGAGGTGATCCTGGACGTGGTTTACAATCACACCGCGGAAGGAAATCATCTCGGGCCGACACTGAGTTTTCGCGGCGTGGATAACCTCGCCTACTACCGGCTCTTGCCGGAGAACCTGCGGCAATACCTGGATTTCACCGGCACGGGGAACACGTTCAATCTCCTCCATCCGCGCACGCTCCAGCTCGTGATGGACAGCCTGCGTTACTGGGTGAACGACATGCACGTGGACGGGTTCCGGTTCGATCTCGCTTCGACGCTGGCGCGCGACGACAAGGGCGTAAACAAGCTCCACGCTTTTTTCGAAATCATTCACCAGGACCCGGTGCTTTCGCAGGTGAAGCTGATCGCGGAGCCGTGGGATGTGGGCGAGGGCGGTTATCAGGTCGGCAATTTCCCGGTTCTGTGGGCGGAATGGAACGGGAAATATCGCGATGAGGTCCGGCGTTTTTGGAAAGGAGACGAAGGCCGGATCGGCGAGATCGCGTACCGACTCACCGGTAGCCCGGATTTATATCAGCACAGCGGGCGGCGTCCGTACGCCAGCATCAACTTCATCACGGCACACGACGGGTTCACGTTGAACGATCTGGTCAGCTACAACGAGAAACACAACGAAGCGAACGGCGAAGAGAACCGCGATGGCGACAACACCAACAACTCGTGGAACTGCGGCGTGGAAGGCCCGACGGACGATCCGGAAATCAACGAGCTGCGGGCCCGGCAGCGCCGGAATTTTCTGACGACGCTTTTTCTTTCGCAGGGCGTGCCGATGCTGCTCGCCGGCGATGAATGGGCGCGGACGCAGAACGGAAACAACAACACCTATTGCCAGGACAACGACCTGAACTGGCTCTCATGGGAACACAACGACGAGCAGGAAGAACTGCTCGGGTTCACGAAAAATTTGATCCAGCTCCGGCGCGATCATCCCGTCTTTCGCCGGCCGAAATTTTTCCAGGGACGCCGGATTCGCGGCTCGGAGATTCGCGACGTGATGTGGTTCAATCCAGGCGGCAACGAAATGACGGACGAAGAGTGGACCTCGCCGTTTGTGCGCGCCATCGAAGTGCTCCTGAGCGGCGACACGATCGACGTCCTCAGCTTCGAGGGCGAACCGATTCGCGACGAAACTTTTCTGTTCCTGATAAACGCACATTTTGAGGCACTCCCGTTCGTGCTGCCGGGCGAGGAACATCTCGAGTGGATGCTTATTCTCGATACCGCGGAGGAGCATGGTTTCCTGCCGGAGCCGCAAAAGTTTGCGTCCGGCGACGACGTGGAAGTGATCGGGCGCGGAATGAAGTTGCTGAAACTCGCGACGGGCGCGCAGGCGCGGGCGCGTCACGAATCGTGGAAGAAACGCCAGGTGCAATTACCGCGCGATGTCATGCCGCCCGCGGCGACGCCGCCGCCGCTACCGAAGGAAAACAAACCGGCGTGATGAAACATTTCGGCAAGGCGGCGGATTCGCGGGAGAATTATTATCGATCGCCGCTAGCGGAATAAGGAATGCATGTCATCCCGAGGCTGGCGCAGCGCGCCGAGGGACCTTGCATTTGCAATTTGCGCTACCGCGAAACATCAAGCGCAAACTGACGGAGGACGCGCCTTGTAACGCGAAAGCGATTGAGCGCTTGCGAGGTCCCTCGGCGCGCTGCGCCTGCCTCGGGATGACCCGCATTCGTTAGGCCGAGTCTCAATTCCGCCGCACTTCGAGCTGGCGGCGCAGGATCCAGTGCAGGACGCCGAGCAGCCCCAGGGTGGATGCGATCAAGACGATCGTGTTAAAGACGAACACGTTGACCTTGAAGCCGAGATAGCGTTTCTCTTCGCCGAAAAACACGTTCAACTTTCCGCCGCGCCGGTAGTCGCTCTGCTCCATCTCGGCATTCGAGATCAGGTCGGACACCTTCTGGTTTACATAAAGCTGCTCGGCCGTGATCGGGCCGACCGCGTCTTTGAAGAGCTGGCGGTCGAACGTCCGCTTCCGCTTCAGAATGTCGTCGATGATCGCCAGATATTTGTCCAATTCATCGGACGTCTTCGCTTCCAAACCGGAAAGGACCGCGAGCGTCTCCTTCAATTCCTCCAGGCGCTTCGTCGCGTCTGGGCTTTGGTCGCGTTTCTCAATGAGCGAATCGATTTCTTCCTGCGTCTTTTCCTGGCGCCGCGTGAGCGGATTCAACTTCGCCTGCCCCACCACCATCTCTTCGTAGGACCAGCGCATCGCGATGAATTGGCAGACGAACGGCACCTGCAACCGGCTGTTCATCTTTTTTCCCTGCTCCTGGCTCGGATGCTCGGAGAACCAGCGCGTGAAGGCGTAAACCAGGGCGAGGTTCCGGTTCATGTCCTCATACTTAATGAGCGCGCCTCCCATGATGATCTGTGGAATTAGGACCAGCGGCACGATGTTCGCCGCGGTCTTGGGGTCGGCCACGAGCGAGGAAATGACGAGCCCGAGCGCCACGCCGCCCATCGCCGTCATGAGCATGACTCCGAGATCGACCCAGAACATGCCGCGGATCTCGAGGATGTAATTGCCGATCAGGACGAAGAGGATGCACTGGAAGAGCGCGAAGAAGCCGAGCGACATGAACTTCGAGAAGACGTAGTAGGGCAGGCGGACGTTGAGGTTCCGCTCGCGCTGGAGCACAGCGCGATCGCGAATGATGTCGTCGGCACTGTTCGTTAGGCCGAGGAACATCGCCACGATCAGGCTGAGAAAGAGGAACGTCGGGATGTGATAGGCGGATGCGTAATCGTAATCGCCCCGCTCGGAATAACGGAGCAGCGTTGCGATCAAAAGCGCAAGGACGGGCGCGACGCCGATGGTGATGACGAGGTTCGCGCGGTTGCGCAGCTTGCTCATGAATGAGCGGCGCATGAGGGTGCGAAGTTGCGTCCATTCGTCGCGCCAGCGCATGAGGAAGCGGCGCTTAGTCGATGGCGCCGCCGGCAGGGCCGGCGCGGGACCGCGGCGCAACGAGACTTGCTTCACGTCCTGGATCAGCCGGAACGCTTCGTATTTGTCGCGCCAGAATTCCGGCGAATAACGGCGCGCCGCCACGAGCTGTCCGCGCGTGTTCTCCTCGTAGATGATGTCGCCGCTAATATCGCGCAGCGGCGTTTCCAAAACGTCAAAGATGAATTCCGGCCGCGTCGTTCCGCAGGATGGGCACGCTCCGAGATCGGCGCCGAACTGGTGCTGGTGTTCCGCCTCGGCGAAGTAGCGGAGCATGTCGGTAGGCGTGCCGAAAAAGACCAGCCGGCCGCCTTTGTCGAACAGGATCGCCTTGTGAAACATCTGGAAAAGTTTCGAGCTCGGCTGGTGGATCGTGACGATGATGATCTTGTTGTGCGCGAGCGCGCGGATGATCTCGATGACGTGCTCGGAATCCTTCGACGACAAACCGGAGGTCGGCTCGTCGAAGAGGTAAACGTCCGCCGAGCCGATCATGTCGAGGCCGATGTTGAGCCGTTTCCGCTCGCCGCCGCTGAGCGTTTTCTTCACCGGACTGCCGACGATGCTGTCGCGCCTTTCGTTTAACCCGAGCTCGATCAGTTTCCCTTCGAGCCGCCGGGTCAGGTCGCGCCCGGAAAGATGCGGCGCGCGAATGGCGGCGGCGAACTGCAGGTTCTCGCCGATGGTGAGGTGCTCGTCGAACGCGTCTTCCTGCGGGATGTAACTGATGTAGCCCTTGAGCAGGTCGAGGTTTTCGTAGAGCGGCCGGTCGTTCATTAGCACCTGGCCTGAGGTCGGCTGAAGCTGCCCGCCCAAAACTTTCATGAGCGTGCTCTTGCCCGAGCCGCTCGCGCCCATCACGCAGACGAGCTCACCGCGATTCACCGAAAACGAGACGCCTTCCAAGCCGACCTCGTTGTTCCCGAAGCGGTGGGTCACGTCCACCACTTCGAGCGAGCGAATGATGTTGCGCTCTTCCTCGATGATCCGCTCGGAAAAATTGCAGCGCAGGAATTGGCCGACGTCGATCCGGATCGTGTCGCCGTCCTGGAGGGGCGCGGTCGTGCGGACCGGCGTTTCGCCCACGAGGATCGGCCGGTCCGCGTCGATCACTTCCAGCGTGCCGACGCGCTTGTCGTAATCGCAAAGAATTTTCAGGAGCACGTCGCCGCTCGTCCCGGGCGAGAGCAGGATGTCGTCTTCCTCGAGCATGCTCGGATTGTTGGAGACGAGATACTCGGACTTCGACGCCTTCAGCTGGAACCGGCCGCCCATGGCGCGCGCGCGCCGGCGGAGATCGATCAGGTCCATCTCGCTGTCGTTATGAAAAACGATCCGGTCTTCCAGCGTGGCTTCGACCGTGGTGCCGGCCTTGAGCTTCACTCCGTTGAGGACGGCGTTCACGTCGCGCAACGCTTTCACCCGCACCTTCAAACCAAAGGTGACTTCGAGCGCGCTTTCCCGCGAACGCGAGCGCTCGAGCTGCACTTCATCGGCGTCCTTGTGGACGCGCACGAAGATTTGCGGGAGCGAAACGTTTTTCTTCGCGTTGAAATACGCGGCCAGCTCCTGGTAGGTGAGAAATTGGTCGCCGACCAGGATCCGTTGCCCTGGATAAATCCGGCAAAAACCTCCGCGCAAAAGCGGCCGACCCCGCACCGAGATCGTCTGGCCCGTGTAGTTCTTGAGCAGGATCAGATCGTGATAACGAAAGGCGAGCAGCCGATCGGCGCCGGTCAAACTCTTCAGCACCACGTCGGCCGCGCCGTTGGTCCCGAACGAAAGCGATTCCAGCGGTGACGCGCCCCGCTGATAAATCGACGCGTCCGCATCCTCCGACGCATTCAGTTGGTAAACGATATCGATCGCCTGCGCCGCCATGCCGAGTTGCGACATGAACGAGTAAAACGCGACGACCTGTTCCTGTTTCAGCCCCGCCTGCGAAATCAAGTCGTAGAGCTGCACTCCGAGCATGATCTTGCGATCGGCCCCCAGCTGCGCCGAAAGCTTCTGCGCCATGGCCGACAGATCCTGCTGTTCGTAGAGCGCCTGGCGAAACAGTTGGCGCAGTTCCGAGTAAACCGCCTCGGGATAGTCGTAGCGAAGGAACCCGAGGCTCGAATCGATTTCCTCTTCGAGCAGAACGCCGTCCGCTTTCGAGAAGCTGGCGAGCACCTGGATGAGCAGCGGCAACAGGTTTGGCCCTTCCGAAACCGAGCGCGGCTTCCGCAACGCCCGCCGCATCCAGCGACGGCTTCGCCGCTGAATACGATACGCGAACGGCGTCACTTTCTGCACCGCGCGATCGATCTTATCTGCGACTTTCGTTAGGGCCGTCATCGGGAAATGGTCGCGCGAAATTACCGCACCCAAGAGGGAACCGCAATGGAGCCGCGCCCATACGACCTGCGTGACCCAGACGACCTATGAGAGAGCAGCGATTCCCGCTGTGCCCGCTTTGCATTGCCAAGACTTCATGTTAGCGTTTTCGCGCCTGACAAAACCGGGCTCCACATCTCATGGCCCAGCCTGATCGTAATTCTCAGAAAGAGAACAAACCTCGCGGAAACGAGCCGAGCTTTAACTGGCGCGGCGTTATTCTCATCGCCATCGCCTTTGCGCTGATCGGACTCGCCGTCCTTTTCCGCGGCGGCGCTTACGCGAACTTCGAGGACGTTCCCTACAACCGCTTCCTCGAGCTACTCGAGAACAAGCAGATCGTCGTGGATAAGAATTATCCGCTCCAGCTGGTTTACCAGGAGGGGCAGCCGACCCAGACCTTGCGCGGCGCTTACATCAAACAGGCGATCGGACCCAATGGAGCGCAGCAGGTTCCGTTTCGCACGACCGTCGCCCTCAATTACGCGACCAACCTCCAGGAAAAACTCGCCGCCGCCGGCATCCAACCCGCCATTCGCACGGATTCGACTCTCGTTGCGCAGGCGCTCATCAGCTTTCTGCCGATCGCGCTCTTCCTGCTCGTCCTCTATTTTCTTTTCCGCCAGCAGATCAGGATGGCCGGCAAAGGTGCGCTCAATTTCGGCAAATCGAAAGCGCGAATGCTCGCCCGAGACAAGAACAAGATCACGTTCAAGGACGTCGCCGGCGTCGAGGAAGCCAAGGATGAAGTCCAGGAGCTGGTCGAGTTTTTGCGCGACCCGAAAAAGTTTCAGAAACTCGGGGGCCGCATTCCGAAAGGCGTCCTGCTCGTGGGACCTCCGGGAACCGGCAAGACGTTGCTCGCGCGCGCGATCGCCGGCGAAGCCGATGTGCCGTTCTTCTCCATCAGCGGCTCCGATTTCGTGGAGATGTTTGTCGGCGTGGGCGCGTCGCGGGTGCGGGACATGTTCGAGCAGGGCAAGAAATCGGCGCCCTGCATTATTTTCATCGACGAAATCGACGCGGTCGGCCGGCATCGCGGTCATGGTGTTGGCGGCGGACATGACGAGCGCGAGCAAACGCTGAATGCGTTGCTCGTTGAAATGGACGGCTTCGATACCCAGGAAGGCGTCATTATCATCGCGGCGACGAACCGTCCCGATGTTCTCGATCCGGCGCTTTTGCGTCCCGGCCGTTTCGATCGCCAGATCACGGTGAATTTACCCGACGTGAAAGGCCGCGAAGAAATCCTCCGGGTGCATTCGAAGAAGGTGAAGCTGGCGGAAGGCGTCGATCTTCAGGTCGTCGCTCGCGGCACGCCCGGATATTCCGGCGCGGAGCTGGCGAACGTCATCAACGAAGCCGCGCTCCTCGCCGCCCGTCGCGGATTGAAAGGCATCACGCTGCACGAGCTCGAAGAAGCGCGCGACAAAGTCCGCTGGGGCAAGGAACGCCGGAGCATGGCGCTGAGCGAAAAGGAAAAGACGAACACCGCGTATCACGAAGCCGGCCACGCGTTGCTATTGGAATTGCTGCCGCACACCGAGCCGCTCCACAAAGTCACGATCATTCCGCGCGGACCGTCACTCGGCTCGACCATGTGGCTGCCCGAGGAAGATAAGTACACCAACCGGAAAAACGAGTTGATCGCCGGTCTCGCCGTCGGCATGGGCGGTCGCGTCGCGGAGGAAATCGTTTTCGGCGACGTCACCAACGGCGCCCGCGGCGACATCAAGCAGGCCACCGCCGTTGCCCGCCGGATGGTTTGCGAATGGGGGATGAGCGAGAAAATGGGCATGGTCGAGTACGGCGAGCACGAAGATTACGTTTTCCTCGGCCGCGACATTTCGCGCGCCCGCGATTACAGCGAAGCCACCGCCGAACAGATTGATGGCGAAGTGCGTAAGCTCATCGACAACGCTTACCAAACCGCGATGCAAGTCCTGACCCAACACCGCGACCATCTCGAAGCGATCGCAAAAGCGCTTCTGGAATACGAAACTCTCGACGGCGTCCAGATCAAAGAAATCATCGAGCACGGCCGACTCATCAATCCACCTCCCGGCGCCCCGCCTCCCGCCCAAAAAATGCCTCCCGAAAAACCTCCTAAACAGGTCGTCGTCGCCCCCGACGTGACCCCGCCGCTCCCCGGCGCCTTGGGTGGCGCCCCGGCGTAAAGGTTTGCCCTCGTTGAATCGCGAATCACGCGATGGCTGCGCGATCGAAGAAAGACACACCGGAGACGCCCGACGACTTCCTTGCGGTGCTGAGCGCACACAAGCGAGCGGCGCTGCAAAAACTGCGGAAGGATGTTAAAGCCGCGGCGCCGAAGGCGGAGGAGTGTATCAGCTATGGGATTCCCGGTTTTCGGCTTAATGGAAAGCTGCTGGTGAGTTACGGCGCGGGGACGAAGCATTGCGCGTTTTATCCGGGATCGATCGTGAAGGAGTTCAAGGACGAATTGAAGGATTACGACACGAGTGGCAAAGGAACGATCCGATTTTCGGCGGACACGCCTTTGCCGTCCGCGCTCGTGCGAGAAATCGTGAAGGCGCGGATCGCGCAGCAGAGGTTGTAGGGCAGGCGCTCCGCCTGCCGAACGCGATGGCAACCGGAGCGGTTGCCCCACAATGTCCCGTTACTTCGGCGAGCGGGAATTGGCGTGGGTTTTGACTTCGTGGCGCTGTTTCTCGACCACGCGACGCAGCTCGCGCTCCATGGTCTTGAAAGCGTCGTGGATCACTTTAGCGAGCGGGGCGTAGGAGCCGTTATCCATTCCTTTTTCATCCGCGACGAGCTCGTGGCCGGGCGGGACGGTGACATCAATCCGGACCCGGTAGGGATTTCCCTTTTGATGGGCGTGGTTCGGCTGCTCGATGGCGACGTCGCAACGATTGATGTGGTCGCAGAATTTTTCCAGGCGCGCCGCTTTCTCAAGGACGACCTGGTCGATGGCGTCGGATTTATCGACGCCGCGGTAGGTGATGTTGACGGGTAGTTGCATAAAGTGAGGCGAAGACTGAGCCGATCGCGCCAGCCACAGCGTCAGCTTGCGCGATTTTATATCGGTTGTAACGACCGAAAATGGCCGGGCAATTTCGCGGGCTCGATTTTGACCAGGTCCGACTTCACGTGCTCGACGATTTTGTCGCGCACATTGGCAGGCAATTGCTCCACGACCGCGGAATGAATGGACGCCGGTGCGGCGAAAGACCAGCCATCTTTTCCCTCTCGCTGCACGACTTCGACGATGCTGTCGGCCAATTGTTTGACGATCCGTCGATCGTTTTCCGTTTCGATGCCGGTGCGTTCGGCAATGGAGGTTCCCTGTCCCGGCGCGGGGCCGCTCGGAAACGCGCCGGCCTGATCGGTCAACTTGTCCTGGTAACGGCCGTGCGCGTCCGTGGTGTCGAAGGCCTGGACCAATTTGAGGCTCGGACCGCGAGTTGGGGTGTTGTTGACTTTGTAGGCTTTGAGGGTGCCGCGGTCGGTCACGATGATCAGAGATGTCGGTGTCATGTTGCTTGGAATTGTTCGCAGGAGAGAGCGCTTTTGGTTCGCTCTAACGATCCGCCTATCGCCACGGATGACAAGGAAGAGGTTCGCGCGTAGTGATGTTTTCATGAGCACGCGCAAGAAATCAGGCAAGGCCACGCGGTTGATCGTGGCGGCAAGCGAACACGATCCCGACATGCTGTATGCGACCCGGTTCTTCGCGCCGGACGCGTTCATTTTTCTGGAAGAACGCGGGAAGCGGACGCTGGTGTTGAGCGATCTGGAGATCGATCGGGCGCGCAAACAGGCGGAGGCGGACGAGTTCGTTTCCTTCAGCGCGCTCGAGCGCGAGGTGCAGGGAAAACAAAAGAAAGCGCCGGCTTACGAGAAAGTGCTGTCGCATTTCTTGCGGAAACGCGGGGTGCGCTCGGCGTTGGTGCCGGCGAGTTTTCCGCTCGGGTTCGCGCAGGAACTGGCGGCGTCAAAAATCCGGCTGCGGACGACGAACGGCCTTTTCTGGCCCGAGCGCGAAGCGAAGTCGGATGAGGAGTTAAAACTGATGCGGCGTGCGCTCCAGATCACGGAAGTTGGAATGGCGCGCGCGATGGAAGTGTTGTCGGCGTCGAAGCGCGGCGCGGGAAAGAAGCTTTCGTGGTCGGGCAAGACGCTGACTTCCGAAGTGCTGCGCGCGGAAATCGATTCAGCGATTCTGCGCGCAGGCGGACTTCCGGCAAACACGATCGTCGCCGGCGGCGATCAAGCGTGCGATCCGCACGAGCGCGGGTTCGGGCCGTTGAAGGCCGATTCGCTTATCATCCTCGATATCTTTCCGCGCGACGCGAAGAGCGGTTACTTCGGCGACATGACGCGGACGGTGGTGCGCGGGCGGGCGAGCGAAGAGCAGCGCCGGCTTTGGGAAACCGTGCGCGACGGCCAGACGCTGGCGTTGAAGAAAATGAAGCCGGGTGCGGATGGACTGAAGCTGCACAATGAAGTTAAGCAGTTTTTTACCGATCGCGGTTTTCCAACGGAGGTGCGCGGCGGCCGGCAGGTCGGGTTTTTCCACGGCACGGGTCACGGGCTCGGTTTGGAGATCCACGAATTCCCGCGATTTCAGAAAACGGTCTTCAAGCCGGGGCAGGTCCTGACCGTCGAGCCGGGGTTGTATTATCCCGGCGTTGGCGGAGCGCGCATTGAAGACGTGGCGGTGGTGACGAAGTCCGGGACGAGGATGCTTTCGCGCTTCGAGAAGCGGCTGGAGATCTAAGGCGTTCGGTAAATGAACGAATAGGGCTCAGCGGCGTCTAAGATTACAAGGCTGTCAGGTTGAGCGAAGTCGAGGCGCCTCTCGAAAAATTAGAGGTTCTTCGACTTCGTTTTACATTGGGGAACAACATCATGCTCGCTTACATCTACGGTTACGGGTTTGGATCGAATTGGCTGCTGCTGGTGGGCATTCCGCTCGTCATCGGGCTGATCGCGCAGTTTCGCGTGCATAGCGCTTTCAAAAAATGGGGCGAAGTGCGGGCCAGCTCGAACATTACCGGCGCCGAAGCCGCGCGCGAGATTCTGGCGGCGGCTAGGATCAACGACGTTGAGGTGGTCGAGACGAACGATTTTCTTGGCGACCATTACGATCCGACCAGCAAACGCCTTTGTCTCTCGACCAACGTGTATAACACGCCGTCAGTCGCCGCGCTCGGGATCGCCGCGCACGAGACCGGCCACGCCATTCAGCACGCCGCCGCTTACGCGCCGCTCAAGTTGCGAATGGCGATCGTGCCGGTCACGCAGATCGCTTCGCAAATGCTGCCGTTCGTGATTTTCGGCGGGTTCATTTTTCACGTCATGGGCCTGATCACGCTCGGCATTTATTGCTACATGATCCTGCTCGCCTTTCAGCTCGTCACGCTGCCGGTCGAATTTGATGCGTCGCGGCGGGCGAAAATTATTTTGCAACAGATGGGGATCGTCCAGCAGGGGAATGAGGTCGCAGGCGTGAACCGCGTCCTCAACGCTGCCGCGCTCACCTACGTGGCCGCGTTCATCGCCACGTTGGGGAACCTGCTCTACCTGCTAACGGTGCGCGATCGCCGCTAATTTCGCGTGGCGCCTCCGAAAAAGATGAATCCAGCCATCGCCCTGCCATCGCCGCGTCGTTTCACTGAATTCTTGTCGTCGGGTCTGCGGCGGCGTGTTAAGCCTAAGCGGGACGCGATGGAACAGCCGAGATCGGACGAAGACCAGCAACTGGTCGCGCGCACCCAGGCCGGCGAGGCGGCGGCGTTTGACGAACTCGTGGTCAAATACACGCCGCGGCTCTACGGCCTGGTCTACAACATGACCTCGAATCACGAGGACACGAACGACCTGCTCCAGGACGTTTTTTCAAAAGCCTACAAATCGATCGGCGGTTTCCGGGGCAAATCGTCCTTTTACACCTGGATCCACTCGATCGCGGTCAACATGACCCTGAATTTCCTCAAGAAACGCGGCCGCCGTTTTCACCTGAGCCTCGACGACATGGACGCGAGCGTGCAAAACGACAAGGAATTCCTCGAGCTTACGGCCACGAGCAGCCCGGTGCGCGAAGCAGACTTGGGCGAGCTCCAGCGAAGATTGAACGAGGCCATGATGAAATTGTCTGATGAACACAGAGCCGTGGTCACCATGTTTCACATTCAGGGGATGCCCCATGCCGAGATCAGTAAGATCTTGCGTGTCAGCGAAGGGACGGTACGTTCCCGGCTCTTCTACGCGAACCGGCAACTGCAAAATTATCTGGACGAATTTCGGAAGAATCCTGTTTCCTAGAACACCCGCGGCATGGACCCATTGAACGAAGACCAAATCGGCAAGCTTTTGCGGCTCAAGAAATTTGAGCAGCCGCCGCCGGGTTACTTCGATAATTTCCTCCACGAGTTCCATCGCCGGCAACGGGACGAGCTGCTGCGCGAACCGATTTGGCGGATTGCTTTGCAGCGCACCCAGGATTTCCTGTTCCGCCTCAATATTCCCGGGCTCGCGTCTTATCCGGCCGCGGTGACGGCGCTGTTGATCTGTGCGGCGGTGATTTCGCTGAAGGTGTACCAGACCCCCGAGACCGTGAACGTCGCGGCTCAGAATCGCGCTCCCGTGGTGGCGACGACTTCGCTGCCGGATTCGCACTGGAGTCTCTCCAATCCGGTCACCACCCGTGAGCTTGGCCCATCGCTCGTCCGCACTGTCAAAGACAGCTCCCAAACTCACCGGGTCACGGCGCCGCCGCGTTACGTGCTCGATAGTACGCCAGTGAGTTATGAGCCGGCTTTCAGATTCTAGTCTGGTCAAGGGGCGGCGGGTTCCAGGCCGCCGAAATATTCTCCGGCAATGACTGTGAGCTTTTTTTTCGCCGCCGCATTTTCCGGCCTTCTTGGGATCTTCCACGCCCAAGAGCCGGCGCGCGTCCCAGAACCCTCGACCAGCTCGATCAGCCGCGAGGTCAAAGACATTTTCGAAAAATCGGGCAAGGCCGTGGTCAAGATTCGCGGTACGGATGAGCACGGCGATCTCTCCGGCACCGGCTTTTTCATCGATCCGGCGGGAATGATTTACACCGCTTTTTCGGTGGGGGGCGATACCGAGAATCTCACTGTCGAGTTTGACGGCAAGATTTACCCGGCTCGCGTCATGATGGCCGACTTGCGCAGCGGCATCGCGATCCTGAAAGCGGACATCGCGACGCCCGCGTTGCCGATCGGCAAATCGGAAACGATGGAAGTGGCGACTCCGGTAATGACGATCGGCTTTCCACTCGATCTGCCGGAGACGCCGAGCTTCGGCATGGTCGCCGGGTTCGATCGGAAATTTCTCGGCCGCTATTTTTACACGACGCATGTGCGCGTGAATCTTCCGACGCAGCGCGGTGAAGCCGGCGCCCCGCTCCTGAATTTCAAAGGCGAAGTGATCGGGATTCTCGTCGCCCAAATCGAAAACGGATCGGCCTGTTACGCGCTGCCGATCGATGCCGCAGAGAAAATTAGGAACGATTTCATTCGCTTCGGTGAAGCGCGCCACGGCTGGATCGGGATCAATGTCGCGCCAGCGGAGAAACCAGTGGAAGGATCGACTGCCGAGATGACGGAGATCATGAAAGACACGCCGGCCTTTGGTTCGGGTATTAAGTCTGGCGACATTCTGCTTCAGGTCGGCAGGACCAAAGTGCACCAGCCGGAAGATGTGATCGACGCATCATTCTTCATCACCGCCGGCGACAATGTTCCCATCACGGTCATCCGGGGAAACGACAAACTGACCTTTGAAGTGAAGGCGGATTGTCATCCCTTGAGTCCTTGCGCGCCGAAAGCGGCTACCTTGAATCCGAGCCAGAGCATTCCGCTCCAGATGGACGCGACCCGGCGCACGCCGTGAATTTGGTGATTAGGCGCTTGGCCCAAGCGCCTCTACATCCAGACTGCCACCGTCACTTCCGGTAGGTAACGTCCTTCGTGTCTTTCGCGTAGGTCTTCGTCGTCTCGCGCGGGCCGCCCCATTTGATGGTGACCGATGCACTGACGATATCGACATGCGCATCGTAGGCCCCGATGAGCTGGTGGCCCTGGTTATCGGTGAAATTCGAGCGCGGCTCGTCCACAAACAGATGGGCGTAGCCAACGTCAAGGTCGAGCCAGTCACGCGGTGAGTACTTCGCGCCGAAGGAGAGCCAGTAACGGTTGTTATCCGGAATGCGGGGGGTACGAAGTTCCGCGCTCTGGATCGGCGTCTCATCGTAAGCGAAGCCGGTGCGCAGGGTCAGGCTCTTGCAGGCGTACCATTCAAACCCGATGGCGTACCGCATGGCGTCGTCGTAATTAATGGCAAGCACGTTTGTGGGCGTGCCGGGATTGTCGAAAACGATCGGCACTTGTTGGAGGCGGCTCCAGTGCGTCCAGGTGACGTCGCCCATCACGGCGAACTTATGCGCGAACCGCTGGTAGATGCTGAAGTGCAGAATGTCCGGCAGATCGAGGTTCGCGCTCACGCCTTGGTCGAAGAAGACGGCTTGGAATGCGCCCGGCTGCGGAAATGCGGGCAAAGGCGGTGCGCCCGGTGCGGCAATCAACGGAACGTGGCGGAACGCGGCGTCGCCTTCGAGAGTGTGATCGATCTTCGAACGATAGCTGATGCCAATGCGGCCATCCTGAAGGCATCCGTCTTCGCCTTCACCCTGTTTGCGATATTCGAACAATCCGCCAACTGTGAAACCGAGCGCCCAATCGTCGCCGGTTATCTCCGTAACGCCATCGAGGCCCCCGGGGACGAATCCGGCGTTGGTGTAGGCGGTGCGCGTCGCCGCGATGATCCCGGGAATAGCCGCCGGTGGGACGCCTTGCGCAGTCAGAACTGCCGGCAGAGCGGCGAAGAATTGCCCGAGCGGAGCCTGCGCGGCCAAACCGAAGTCGATCGCCTGCGTCAGGCGGGCGGAGGCGTATTGAATGTCGAGGCCGGCGCCGATCGAGAACCGATCCCAGCGCCACGCGACCGTCGGCTGGATATCGAGCGTCAGCAGTTTCGTTCGCAACGCCGCGTAACGCCCGACCCACCCCGGCGAATAATCAGTCTCCAATCCAAATGGACTCGTGAGACCGAGTCCGAGCGTGAGATCGCCGTAGCTCGAATTGCGCAGAATCGGCTGCGACAAATACATGTTGCCAATGAGGTGGTTGACGCCGGCATTCCCGCCGTTGTTTCCGAGAACGGGCAGTCCATTGAAGGGAGTGCCCGGCAGATTGTAGCGCGAGCCCTGGTTCGTAAATTCGTCGGACGGGATGATGGCGTGCAGGCCCATCTGGAATTCACCCTGATCGAGGCGGGCGAGTCCGGCCGGGTTGTAGAACAGTGTGGAAGCATCTTCAGCGCTGGCCGCGCCGCCGGCAAAAGCGGTGCCGAGGCCGCTGACGCTTTGTTCGCTCAGGACGAAACTGCCGGCACGAACGCTAAGCGGAAGAATTGGAACGAGGAGATAGAGAACGACGCGGAAGAGGATGGATTGGCGCACAGAGGATGTGGCTATCTGCCTCAGCGGACGAAAACAATCTTAAAGTGCAGAAAATTTACAGCATCTTCCTGAACTCGCTTTCGTTCAGAACTCGCACCCTGAGCTTCCGCGCTTTCTCCAGCTTGCTGCCGGCCTCCTCGCCCGCGAGTAAGTAGCTGGTTTTTTTGCTCACGCTTCCGCTCACTTTTCCACCGCGCGCCCGGATCAGCTCGGCGATGTCATCGCGTGATTGACTCAGCGTGCCGGTAATGACCCAGGTCGTGTTTTTGAATCCGGGCGCTGCTCCTTCCGGTTTGGGCTCCGCTTCGAAGCGCAACCCGGCCTTACGCAATTTTTCGATTACCGCCAGGTTGTGCGGCTCACGAAAGAAATCGTGAATGCTGCGGCCAACCACTTCGCCAACGTCCGGGATCTGTTGCAGTTCTTCGACGGAGCTTTTCATTAGCGCGTCGAGGTTCGGAAAATGATCGGCCAGGGCCCGTGAGGCACTCACGCCGACGTGTAAAATCCCGAGCCCGAAGAGAAGCCGCCAGAGCGGCCGCGATTTACTTTGCTCGATGGCTTCGAGCAAATTCGTGACGCTCTTCTCGCCCATTCGTTCAAGCTCGAGCAACGCGGGAGCTTGCAGCGCGTAAATGTCACCCACGTCGGCCAGCAATTTTTGCTGGACCAGTTGATTCACCACCGCTTCGCCGAGGCCCTCGATGTCCATCGCGCCACGCGACGCAAAATGCTCGATCCGGCGTCGCACCTGTGCCGGACACTGGCTGTTCACACAACGCACGGCGACCTGGCCTTCATCCTTCACCACCCCACTACCACATTCCGGGCAACGCTTCGGCATCCGAAATTTTTTCTCGCTTCCTTTGCGCAAATCGGTGCGAACGCTCACGACGGCTGGAATAACTTCGCCCGCTTTTTCAATGAGCACGGTGTCGCCGATCCGGATGTCTTTTCGTTCGATCTCCTCTTCGTTGTGCAAGGTCGCGCGGCTGACGGTGCTGCCGCTGACGACGACCGGCTCGAGCGCGGCGACCGGCGTCAATGTTCCGGTCCGCCCGACCTGAACTAAAATATCGAGCAGCCGCGTTTCGACACGCTCCGCTTCGTATTTGAACGCGATCGCCCAGCGCGGCGACTTCGCGGTGAACCCGAGGATCTCGCGTTGCGAAAACGCGTCGACCTTCACAACAGCGCCGTCGGTTTGATAGGCGAAATCGTGGCGGATCCGATCCAGCTTATGAATCGCTCGCAGAATTTCCTCGACTGAGTCCGCGAGCCACCAGCGCTCGCTGCCGGGCAGACCGAGTTTTTTTAGGAGCGCGAAAAGCTCCGAGTGTTTGTCCAGCTTCGCACCTTCGATCAATCCGGTGCCGTAAAACACGACGCCCAGCGGACGTTTCGCGGCAACCGCGGGGTCGAGCTGTTTCAGCGAACCGGCCGCGGCGTTGCGCGGGTTCGCGAATTCCGGCAGGCCGGCTTCGCGCCGCTCCGCGTTCAGCTTCGCGAAGCCTGCTTTGTTCAGATAGGCTTCGCCGCGCACTTCCAAAAGCTCGGGGGTCTCGCCCTGCAATTGTTTGGGCACCGCGCGGACCGTCCGAATGTTTTGGGTGATGTCGTCACCGACCGTGCCATCCCCACGCGTCGCGGCGTAGCGGAGCTTCCCCCTTTCGTAGAGCAGCGAAACGGCGACGCCGTCCACCTTCGGCTCAATCACCACGGGAATATTCTTGTTCGGCAGAAGCCGTTCGAGGCGCCGGTAAAAATCGGTCACCTCTTCTTCCGAGTAGGTGTTGTCGAGGCTGAGCATCGGAACCCGATGCGTGATCTGGGCGAATCCCTTCAACGGCTGGTCGCCCACGCGTTGGGTAGGCGAGTCGGTCGTCGCCAGTTTCGGAAAGCGTTTCTCGAGATCGCTGAGTTCGCGGTAGAGCTTGTCGTACTCGCGATCAGTGATCGTCGGCGCCGCCTCTTCGTAATAGCGGCGGTTATGTTCCTCGATCTGGCGTCGCAGCTGGGTTACACGTTTGGCCGCTTCCTTTTCGTCCAGAGCCATAATCACAACAAGCTCCTTGATCGCCGAGCTTTCAAATTTTTCCAGAGCAGTTAAGCATTACCAACTGTGAGCGAGCGCATTCTCGGCGTGGAAGGCGGCGGCACCAAGACTGCCTGGGTGTTGGTCGAACACGAAGCTGATTCCCTGCGCGTCCTCGATCAAGGCAGGCTGCCGCCTTCGAATTTTCGCCTCGTCTCACCGGAACGATTGCGCGCGATCTTTGAACAGATGCCGCGCGAGGTGGATCGCGTCGGCGTGTTTCTCGCCGGATGCGGACCCGACGATCGGCACTCCCTGGAAAATCTTTGCGCGGAGGTTTGGGGCGCGGCGAAGATCGTGGCCGGGAGCGATCGCGATTCCGGTCTGGTGGCGGCGCTGGGGCGCGCCGATGGAATTGTCGTTAACGCCGGAACGGGCGCCTCTGTCACCGGACGCCGCGGCGATCGGATCGAAAAGGCCGGCGGCTGGGGCCACATCCTCGGCGATGCCGGGGGCGGTTATTTTATTTCTCTCCAGGCGCTCCGCTTCATTTTGCGCGAATACGATCTGCACCGCGGCGAAGCGCAATTCACCGCCACGATTCTGCGCGCGCTGAGTTTGAACAGCCGCGACGAGTTGGTCCGCTGGGCGCAGACCGCGGACAAGATGGATGTCGCGGGGCTCGCGCCAGTCGTTTTCGAATGCGCGATGAACGGTGACGAAAGCGTGATGAAAATCGTCGACGAGGCCGCGGGAGTGCTGAGCGAATACACCGCGGCGGTGGCGACACGGCTCGGTCTTCTCGCGCCGAAGGTGATCCTGCTCGGCGGTCTCTTCCAACGCGACGGGGTCTATGTCCATGCTTTCCGCCGGAAATTGAAAAAGAATCTGTCCGATGCGCGGGTCGCGATGAGCGAGCAATCGCCGGAACTGGGCGCGGCGTGGCTCGCAGCACACCTGGAGGAACGCCCTTCTGTTTCCGTCGCCGCGAGAACGGAAGTGGAAAGTCTCGCCCGCGCTCTGACCGAGCAACGAAATCCGCGCTCCGAAAATTTGGACAAACTGACGGCGCAGGAGCTGGTCGAGCTTTTTGTCGGGGAGGAAAGCTTCGTCCAGGAAGCGCTGCGGAAAGAGACGGCGCCGCTCGCGCGGGCGATCGAGATAGCGACCAAGGCTCTGCGCAATGGCGGCCGTTTATTCTACGTCGGCGCGGGAACGAGCGGGCGGCTGGGCGTGCTCGATGCGAGCGAGATTCCGCCCACGTTCGGTGCCCCGCCCGGAATGGTGCAGGGCATTATTGCCGGCGGGGTGAGCGCCCTTTCCCGGAGCGTGGAGGGCGCGGAAGACGAGCGGGGCAGTGGCGCGCTCGCGATCGAGGAACGCGGTGTGACTGGCGCGGATGTCATCTGCGGAATCACCGCGAGCGGCCGAACGCCGTTCGTTCTCGGCGCGCTGGTTGAAGCGAAAAAGCGCGGCGCGCAGACAATTTTCCTAACGTGCAATCCCGAGCGCGATCGCGGCGAGGGCTGCGATCTCGAGATCGATCTCGCCACCGGCCCCGAACTGCTCACCGGTTCCACGCGCTTAAAAGCCGGCACGGCCACGAAGATCGCGCTCAACATCATCAGCACCGGCGCGATGATCGCGCTCGGCAAAGTGCGTGGCAATCTCATGATCGACCTGACGATCTCGAACACGAAGCTACGCGACCGAGCCATTCGTCTAGTGGCCGAGATCGTGAAGTGCGATTCGAACCAAGCTGCGCAGCGGCTGGAACTGCACCACTGGAACGTCCGCGCCGCGTTGGAGGAGACGTCGTAACCCCAATCGCCTTGGTAGCGCACGCGTCTCACGTGTTGGTTTCGGCGTCTCGCCGAAACAAGCTTTCCTCAAATAGGCTGTGATCGATGCTGGTGATGATGCTTCGCGATCCGGCGCGAGGATTGGCTTCGCTTCCGCATCTGCGCCGCGTGCGTCCGATAATGATGCGTGACTGGCTGCACCGTCTTGCTGTCGTCGTTCGCGGACCGCTCGCTCGCCGTCGCGCAATCGTTGAAATCATCGCCCACGCGATAGCGCGCGAAGACCTCAGGCGTCACCAACCGCGAGCAAATGTGGCCGGTCTGGTAACGCAGCACAAAGCTGTAAAGGCCGGCCTCCTGCGCCGTCCAATACTCGCTCGGCGGGACGAGAATCGCCCGGCGCGAAGTTCCGGTCGGTCCGCGAAAGACAAACGAATGGATCCCCTGACAGCCGAAGACCTCCACGTACGGCACTTGTCGCGACTTCTTCTCCACGACGACCGCGGCGAACGCGCCTCCGGCGAAAGCTATTCCCAAAAGCAGACCGGTGAAAGATTTGGTGCGCATGATAATTTGGTTGGACGAACATCGGCGTTCTAGTCTTTTCGAATCCAGACCGCCAGTAATTTATGCGCCTCGCCCAACTGGTCGGCGTCCGCTCAAAGCGTCCTTGAAATTTCAAAGAAATCTTTAAGCGCAACCGAACCCCCGCGCGCGAAGAAAAGTAAACCCACTCAAAGGAAAATATATGCTTTGGACTATCTTCGTCATTCTGCTGATTCTCTGGCTGCTCGGTTTCACGGTGGTTCACATCGGGCCGCTCATCCATTTAGTGCTCGTCGTGGCGGTCGTCGTCCTGATCGTGAACCTGATCACCGGACGGCGCACGCTCTAACGCTCCCGTATTTGTGAAACCCGCTGGAATTGTCGGGATCATCCTGATCGCGATCGGCATCATCGCGCTCGCCTATGGCGGCATCACCTACACCAAGCGCGAGAAGATCATCGATGCCGGGCCGCTCCAGGTAAGCGCCGACCGGGAGAAAACCATTCCGCTTCCGCCGATCCTGGGCGGCATCTGCCTCGTCGGCGGGATCATTCTCGTGATCGTCGGGAACAAGAAGGCGTAAGCGGTCCGACTCAACAAGGAGCGGCGCTTTCCAAACCGCCGTCTCTCCTTTCGGCTGCGTCTCGCAGCTGCATTCATCTTTTCTTCTCGGTCGTTCGCTGATTGAATCATCGCCGATGCGCGCGGCCGACCGCTCGGGAATTCGCTGGCTTCTGGCCGAGCTCCCGGAACTTGTAGCAGGCGGTATCCTCAGCGCCGAGGACGCCGCCGCGCTCCGCCGGCACTATTCGACGAAGGATCCAGGGGAACCACGCCGGATCGGCTTCGTTCTCTCCGCCGTCCTCGGCTCACTGCTGATCGGCGCCGGAATCATCCTGCTCGTCGCGCACAACTGGGATTGTCTCAGTCGGCCGGTTCGTTGCGCGATTGCATTCGCGCCGTTGGCCCTGAGCCAGACGCTCGCCATCTTTGTCTTGCTCCGCCGCAACGAATCCGCTCCGTGGCGCGAAAGCGCCGCGATCCTCAATGTCGCCGCCATCGGCACCGCGATCGCGCTCGTTAGCCAGACCTATCAAATCCAGGGCGATTTCGCCCGGTTCATCCTCGTCTGGATGCTGCTCGCCTTGCCCATCGTCTACCTGTTCCGGACAAGTGTGGGTCTCGCGATTTATTTTGTCGGCGCGACCGTCTGGGTTTTGTCATCGAAAGGCGACGCCTTCCTCGGCGCCTCGCCTAACGACCTGTGGGTCTGGCCGCTCCTCTTACTCGGCGTTCCCGCTTTCATCGCGCTCTTGCGGGAGAATCGAAACGGCTACGGTACGTTGCTGACCATGACGGCACTGGCGGTGGCCGCTGCTTGCTCGTTAGGCCAGACCGACGGGATCGGTGCGCAATCTTTCTGGCGCGGCTCCTTCGCCGGTTTCTGGACGGTAGTCTACCTGGTCGGCGCCGCGCCGTTCAAGGATTGGCGGCCTACGCGTCCGCATCCGTTCGTCGCCGCTGGTTGGATCGGCATTGTTTCGCTCGCGATCTTTCTGAGTTTCCAGGACAGCTGGCGGAGCCGGCAATGGCAGAACGCGGTCGATCTCATTCCGCGGCATTATCCCGATCTGCTCGCTGCGGGAATTCAGATCGCGTGGGTTTTGGCCGCGCTCTTGTTTGCGGCTTACGCGCTTTGGAAAGATCGCGGTCGGGCAAATCTCGCGCCCGCTGCGTTCGCGCCGGTGGCGATCATCGCCTGGGGGATCGCAAAGCGGACCGGCAACCCGCTTCTTCCTTCGCTGCTCCTGAATTTTTTCACGCTCGTCCTCGGCCTCTTCACCTTGCTGCGCGGGATTCGCGCCGGCCGCGCCTTCGAAGCGAATCTCGGCATGCTGGTCATCGCGATCCTGGCTATCGCGCGATTTTTCGACAGCGAATTCGAGTTCTTCGTTCGCGGCGTTGCTTTCATTGCGATCGGTCTCGGGTTTTTGGTGACGAATCTCGTCGTGTTCAAACGGAGGGCGGGCGCGTGAAATCCTGGCGGCTCATTGTTTTCGCTCTGGTCGGTCTCGCCCAGCTGGCCGTGCCTGCGTCCCTGATCTGGAAACGCGAGCAGACCTTGCGGCATGGCAGGGTCTGGAAATTCCGCACGGCGCCGGTCGATCCCGTGGATGCTTTTCGCGGCCGTTACGTCGCGCTCCAGTTCGACGCGGAAACCCAAGAGATTTCGCCGCCGCCAAACGCCGGTTCCGGTCAAACCGTCTTCGTAACCGTGCGACAGAACCCCGAAGGGCTCGCGGAGATCGATCAGGTTTTGGCGAACGCGCCGACGGGCGATGATTTCATCGAAGCGAAGCTCGCGGGAAAAACCGTCTCGTTGCCCTTCGACAAATATTGGGTGACCGAGCGCGATGCTCCGGCCGCCGAAGCTGCCTACTTCGCCCAAAGCCGGCGCGACAAACGAAACGCCTTCGTCATCGTCCGCGTTTTCCGCGGCGATGCCGCGCTCGAGCAACTTTATCTCGATGGTTTGCCGCTCGGAGAATACCTGCGCGCGAACCCGGCGAAATAGTTTCGCCGCTTTCTTCTGTAGTCGTCGCCCTGTGGGCGACGCGGGACCGGCGGCGAAAATCTCTCTCACGCTTCGCACAGCGAAGCGGCTACAGGAGCGTGATCGAGCTTACCCGCCCGCTTTCAGCACCGCGAAGGTTTTGCTTCCTTTGCGATCCAAATAAAGCAGCACGCCTTTGCGGGGATCGGCTTTATTCAGCGCGTCCTTAAACGACGCCAGGCTCGTGATCTTCTTCCCGTCCACCTCGGTGATCACGTCTTCGCGCTGAATATCCTGGGCTGCCGCCAGACTGTTCTCCGCC
>Ga0307478_10000268_pt1 | contig 57944 bp, 52 predicted proteins | sample atmos_gasesECM4C_2_FD_203713 | JGI IMG/M metagenome (GOLD analysis project Ga0307478, IMG submission 203713) | Hardwood forest soil microbial communities from Morgan-Monroe State Forest, Indiana, United States - atmos_gasesECM4C_05 | ecosystem: Environmental > Terrestrial > Soil > Temperate...
CAGTTGCAAACGCAAATCGTGCAGCAAGTACTGCATGCGCTGCCGGCTCCGGCAAACGTTGCTGCGGCGGCGGGTGGAGGAGACTCCAGCTCGCTGGTTCACGCGGTTTCTAATATCCATGCGGGTTCCACCCAGAAGGAAATTTTGCGGGCGCTCCTCGATTCCGGCAGCGGATACTGTTCGCGGATTGCCTTATTCGTGGTGAAGGCGGGAGCGGCGTCAGGGTGGCAGGCCCGCGGCTTCGGCGATGACGAAAGCGTCAAAGATTTTTCTCTCGACCTGAATGCCGGTCCGGTGGCGCACACGTATCAGAATCGAGTGGCCACACCCGGCAACATCGCGGAGATGGGCAGGCGGTTCGTGGAGCAATTCAGCGGCCCGGTCAACGAACAGGTGCTGGTGTTACCGCTGACCCTCAAGGAGAAAGTAGCCGCGCTGGTTTATGCCGATGGAGGCGATAGCGGCAAACTGGAATCCTCCGCCCTGGAATTGCTGGTGATCGCGACCAGCGCGTGGCTGGAAGTAGTCTCGCTCCGCAAACAGGCGGCCGCCAGGGAAGACGGCACCATGGTCAGCAGAGTTGAGCCTCCGCCCCCGCCGGCGGTGCAAACCGTTTCTTCGTTTTCCGATCCTTTCGCGGCGCACGCGCCCAAGCATGTCCCCGCCAGTATTCCGGCCGCGCCGGAACCAGCGGCGGCGGAAGTGGTTGAAGTCGCGTCCGCTCGTGCCAGTGCAGGGGCAGCCCCGGCCACAGCCGCTGATCCCTGGGCCGGAATGTCTCCGGAGGATGCTGACGTCCATCGCAAGGCCCAAAGGTTCGCCCGCCTGCTGGTAGATGAAATCAAGCTCTACAATCAAGCCAAGGTCGCGGAAGGCCGCCGCCACAAAGATTTGTATGACCGCCTGAAAGAGGATATCGACAAGAGTCGGGGTACTTTTCAAAAGCGTTATGGCAACACGGCGGCCGCCAGCGGCGACTATTTTCACAATGAGTTGTTGCGCAGTCTGGCTGAAGATGACGTTTCCATTATGGGTTCGAATTTCCGCCGCTAGATTTGAAAAAGAGTTTTCTTTCGTTAGCGTATCTCGGGGCAAAGTAAAAGTAGTGCAATCAGGTTCGCAGTGGTGTTGGGTGCTCGCAGCCGCAGTGTTCTGCGGTTTCTTTGGCGGTCTGCTTCCGCGAGCGGCGGCTCTGACGCCATCTGCGCATAATCCTTTTCAGGACCTGCCCGCCCCGGCCCCGCCGGCTAGTCAAGTTCCGGCTAGCACCGCCAAGACACCTGCAAAGAAGACTCCTCCTGCGAAAGCACCTGCCGCAAAGCCTGCCCCTAGCACCTCCAGGCATCATTACGCCAATGCCCGAAGGCCCCGCAACATGTCTCCCCGGGTGCGGCGCATGCGGCAGGCATTTGTCGCTTCCGCCAGTCTGCGGCCCATGGCGCAACAGCTTCTGCAGGATCGCTCTCTGCCCGCCTACGCCGGAATTCAAGCCTATGCCCGCGCCCACGCCAAGGACGACGCTGGAGCGCTGGCCTGGCTGGTGCTGGGCTACGCCCACGTGCTTGATCGAGATTATGAGAAAGCCATCGATCCGCTCAGTCGTGCCAAAGTCCATGCCGGAGATTTGGGCGATTACGTCGCCTACTATTTGGGCAGCTCCTATTTGCAGACCGGACGGACAGCAGAAGCTTTAGCCAGCCTGGCAGATTTTTCGAAAGCGCATCCGGATTCCCTGCTGGTACGAGACGCCGCGATCAGCTACGCAGATGCGCTCCTGCTCGAAGGCCAACCATCCGAAGCGGTAAGTTTGCTGGAGCAAACTCGGACACCCATCCGCTCCGACCTGGAATTTGCCCTGGGGCGCGCCTATGCTGCCTCGGGCCAGGCCGCCAAGGCAGCTGAAATTTTCGAGAATATTTACTACACCATGCCGACCTGCGCCGAGGCGGATGCAGCCAATGCCGAGTCGAAGAAACTCCCAGCCGTACCCCCGCCGACGGTTCTGCAACTCAAGACCCGCGCCGACGCGCTGATGGCCAAGCGCCGTTATGCAGACGCGGTGGAAGAGTATCGCAGCCTGGTGAACGAGACCAGTCTTGCGCAAAAGCCCGCGATGCAACTCGCTCTGGCGGATGCGCTTCGCCGCAGTGGCAAGAATCGTGATGCGAAACAGGTTCTCACCGCGATCGGCCCCGTGAGTGGCGAGGAGGACGCGGAGCGCTTGTACCTGATGGGCCAAGTCGCATTCGCCGCCAGCGATAACGATGCCTTCTACCGCTCAGTCGATGAGTTGCGGCAGGCCGCTCCGGCAAGCCCATGGCTGGAGCAGGCGCTGCTCTCCGCGGCGAATCTGCACCTGGTTCATCACGAATACGATCAGGCGCTCGACACCTTCCGCGAATCGCAACAGCGCTTTCCTAGCGGCCCGCGCGCGTCCTACGTGCACTGGAAAGCAGCATGGCTCACTTTGCGGCAGGGACGCAATGAGGACGCCAAGAAGGCTTTCGAGGAACAGATTGTGCTGTATCCCTCGGGCGCGGAAACGCCGGCCGCGCTCTATTGGCGAGCCCGGCTGGCCGAGGAAGACAACGAGCCCGCCATGGCCCGCGCGTTTTATCTGAAACTATCGGATCGCTATCGCAACTTCTATTATGCCGAGCTGGCGCGGCAGCGGATGAAGCATCTGCCTGTGGCGACCGCCGAGACGACATTGCAGTATCCGTTGCTGGATCGAGTGCCCGCTCTTCAGAGTGATGTCAAGATAACTGAATCAGAACCACCGTCCGACGAATTGCATGTGCAGAAGGCCGAACTGCTGGGGAATGGCGGACTGGTTGATTTTGCGGTGCGCGAACTGCAGGCTGCCACTGCGGTCGATGGCGGAAGTTGGGGCCCGGCGGAAACTGCACAACTGTACGTCGAGACCGGACACTATAACCAGGCGATCGAGTTCATGAAGCACTCCACACCCAACTATTTCGCCCTCGATATTCCCGATCTGCCGAGAAAATATTGGGAAGCACTTTTTCCGAAAGCTTACTGGAGCGACCTGAAACGATCTTCTGCGGCCAACGGACTCGATCCCTATCTGGTTGCGTCACTGATTCGCCAGGAGTCTGAATTCAACCCCGGCGCGGTCTCGCGGGCCAATGCGGTTGGCCTGATGCAGTTGTTGCCCAAAACCGGCAAAGCCGTGGCCCGGGAAGTAAAGCTGAAGCGTTACAACGCCAGCCAGTTGTATACTCCAGCCGTAAACATGCAGCTGGGCACGCGCTATTTCCGGGGCATGGTCGACAAGTTCGGCGGATCATTCGAGTACGCCCTCGCCGCCTACAACGCGGGATCGGACCGGGTTGAGGAATGGCTGGGGCAAGGAAAATATCGCGATCCGCAAGAGTTCGTCGAATCGATTCCCTTCACCGAGACGCGTGAGTACGTGCAGGCAATCTTGCGCAATGCCAGCGTTTACAAGCAGCTTTACGGCACGCCGTAACCCAGCGCTGGTTTTGCTGATACTGACTCCGACTCACTTTATTGGTGCGTGATCAGCAGCCTCTCTTACCAGCAGCCGCCGGGCCTGAGCGTCGCCGCCTGCCGCTTCTTTGGTGGTCTGACTAGAAGTTTCGAGAGATTCCTGCAAGATTTGTTTGGCGGCGCTTATCGTAACCGTGTCCGCCGGAGTTGTTTTTAGCGCTTGCGATTGAGGCGGTTGCGGGGCGACTGTCTTCGGTTGGACTACGGCTGGGCCAGGATTTGAGCCTGTGACTGGAGTAATCATTTCTGGAGACCTCTGTATTTCTATCGGCGGAAGGATGCGGAACCTTAATCGAAATCGAAGGGCTATTCGATGATGAGTTGACCATGCCGTCCGATGCGGGTTCCACGGTTACGAATGGGGCAGTTCGGTGTGGGATCTGGCGAACAGGATTTCCAGCACCAGCAATCCGGCACCAACCACGATGGCGCTATCCGCCAGATTAAACACCGGCCACTGATATCGTTTTACATAAAACAACAAGAAATCGATCACGCGCCCGCGCGCGACGCGATCCCAGAGATTTCCCACAGCTCCTCCCATAATCAGCGATAAGCCAATGCCGGTAACGATGTGGGCATGGTTATTCTTCCAGAGCAGGACCGAGACTACGGCCAGGGCGATTACGGAAAACCCAATCAGCAAAGCCGATTTCCAAGGGGCCGTCGAGTCGGCAAACAGGCTGAAGGCAGCACCGGTGTTTTCCGTATGGGTCAGCCGAAAAAAGCCTGGAATGATCTGAATGTGGGAATAGAGAGAGATGCGTTGCGCCACAATGCGCTTGGTCCAGCGGTCGAGCAGGACGACGATCAGGGCAATCAGCAGGTACATGGTGCGCGCGGAGTTCTTTGTCATGCGGAATATAGGCCTGGAAACATCTTAAACTGCCGCGGCGCTGAACGCGCATTTTGAAGCGTGGTTCCCTCGGAAAGAGACAACACCTGAGTCAAGTGCGTGCGCGGTCACAATTATTTCTCTTCCATCCGCACTTTCATCTATACCGGGCACGTGCGCTCCATGTATTCTGATGCGGCCTTGAGCCGAACTCCGCCGCGCGAAAATGCGTAGCCCGGTCTCGAGTTGCTTTAATCCCTATGGCGGCGATATGGGCGCATGAAGCTTTTGAAACGATGGAAAGGCCGGACTCTGCTGTTCCTCGCGGTCGTTGGCCCGGGGATTATCACCGCGAACGTCGACAACGATGCCGGCGGCATCCTTACCTATTCGCAGGCCGGCGCGCAATACGGCTTTCTCCTGCTGTGGACCATGATCCCCATCACCCTGGCGCTGATCGTGGTACAGGAAATGAGCGCCCGCATGGGCGCGGTGACCGGTAAAGGCCTGAGCGATCTCATCCGCGAAGAGTTCGGCCTGCGCATCACGTTTCTCATGATGTTGGGAATCCTAATCATCAACTTCGGCAACGTGGTCACGGAATTTATTGGCATCGCGACCAGCCTGGAATTGTTCGGCCTTTCGCGCTATGTCACGGTGCCGGTTTGCGGTGTGATCGTCTGGCTGATTGTGGTCAAGGGTCAATACAAAACTGTGGAGAAGGTTTTCCTGGCGGCCTCGTTTTTCTACGTGACTTATATTTTTGCCGGGGCGCTCGCGCATCCTCTCTGGAAGGAGGCCGCAATCGCGACTATCAAGCCGCCCTCGATGCATGCCTTTCGCGAACAGGCTTACCTGTTCATGGTAATTGGCGTGGTAGGCACCACAATCGCTCCCTGGATGCAGTTCTACCTCCAGTCGTCGATCGTGGAAAAAGGCGTCACCCGGCGAGGCCTCAAAGCTTCGCGTTGGGACGTGATCACAGGCTGCGTTTTTACCGATGTGGTGGCCTGGTTCATTATCGTAGCCTGCGCTGCTACGCTGTATATCCACGGATATCGCGATATTAAGTATGCGGCCGATGCCGCTCAAGCCCTGAAACCGCTGGCGGGACAATATGCTTACATTCTCTTCGCTGTGGGCTTATTCAATGCGTCGCTGTTTGCCGCTTCGATTCTTCCGCTTTCCACCGCCTATACCGTGTGCGAAGGCTTGGGCTTTGAATCCGGCGTGGACAAGAAGTTCGGCGAGGCGCCATTTTTCTATTGGCTGTATACGCTGCTCATCGCCGCGGGCGGCGCCGTGCTTTTAATACCCAACCTGCCGCTGATAAAGATTGCAGTGCTATCGCAGGTGGTGAACGGTGTGGTGCTGCCTTTCGTGCTGATCTTCATGCTGCTGCTCATTAACAATAAAGAGATCATGGGCGCGTACGTCAACACCCGCTTGTTCAATGCGGTCGCCTGGCTCACCACCGTGGTGATGATTGGCTTGACCCTTGCGTGGTTTTGGACCCTGCGGGCGGCCAGTTAGATGTTGATGTAGATGTTGAATGGATGTAGAGCAGTGAGTCCCGACGGGCACTGTCAAAGCAGTTTCCCCGCCGCCAAATCCTTCACCAGCGACGCATCGGCTTCCAGGAAGTCATAGCTCGCCAGATCCCTTGGAGCCGACCATCGCAGATCGCGGAAGATACGGTTTTCCATCTTGCCGCTGTATTCCCGCACGATGAAGAACCGCAATTCCACCGTAGCACCGTTGGGATAGGTATGCTGCACGCGGACAATCTCATCCCCAACCTTGGCATGGATTCCTAACTCTTCTTCCAGTTCCCTTCGCAGAGCATCGCGAGGTTGCTCGCCTTCTTCAATTTTTCCTCCCGGAAACTCCCACTTCAGCGGCATGGTTTGATGTCGCGTGCGCTGGCAGACCAGCACCTTGCCATCTTTTTCGATCACGGCCGCTACGACCCGTTTCATGACTTCGAAACCGTAGTAGCCTGCAGCGCGCTGGCAACTGGATCCACGCAGCCGGTAAATGTAAAGGCGAAAGCCGCGACTCCGGGCGAGCAGATAACTTCAAGCTCATGCTCGCCGAATTCGTGATTGTCCAGCAGAAAATACATACGCGCGGAATCGACAACTACGTAGCTTTCGGTGCTGCTTCCGAAAACCCGAAAGCGGGTATCTTTCGTGGCCTGGCTTCGTGTCAGAGGCTTGCCGTCGAGCAGAACCTGAACTTCCGCAGAGCGTCCTCGTGGCGAAGCCATCACCAGATTCACCGCCGACGCTTCGAATTTCAACCTCAACGAGTGCACACCTTCCTCGGCTGCCTCAAAGTATTCCGCAGTCGAGGCCCAGCGACCGGTGGCATAAAAGAAGGTTTCTTCCATCTCCCCGGCGAACTCATAGTCGGCAACCTGATCCTGCTTGAATCCGCCCTCATTACCGATCCGCCCACGACCATGCCCGAGATATAGTTCGCCCGATGGTCGATAGCACACCGCGCCCGGATGATCCTCTTCGCGCAGCGGGTCCATGATGTCAGGAAGCAGCAGGCTGGGATCGATTTCGTGAATCAGTTCCTGAATCACCTGCTCGCACTCGCGGTAACCGCCTTCCCCAAAATGGCCAAAGCGCAGATAACCATCCTGGTCGAGCAAGTATTTCGTCGGCCAATAGCGATTGGCGAATGCCTTCCAGATTTCGCGATTGCTGTCGACCACCACGGGATAGGTCAGTCCAAATTCTCGAATCCCCCGCTCGACGTTGGATTCATATTGCGCGAACGTGAACTCCGGCGTGTGCACGCCGATCACGGTCAATCCATGATCCCGATAGCGCTCATGCCAGGCTTGCACATACGGCAGTGTACGGATGCAGTTGACGCAGGTATAGTCCCAGAAGTCCACGAGTACGACGCGTCCTCGCAACTGTCGAAAACTGAGCGGCGAAGAATTCAGCCACACGCGGCCAATCTCGGGCGCTCGTACCGTACCCTTTTCGACTCTCACGACTTCTCCAGCTTTTTCCCCACAACTTCGGCGCAATACTGAACCAGTTCCTGATCCTCGACACCGAATGCTGCCGGAAAATGGCTGTCGATATCGAGCTCGCCGGCGACTTGCCCCCTCACAAAAATGGGCACAACAATCTCGGCCTTGGTTTCAAGGGAACAGGCGAGATAGCGAGGATCTTTGCTGACGTCATCTACCACGATCGTTTTTCCGCTGGAGGCGGCTGCGCCACAAATGCCCTGGTTCAGCGGAATGCGCGTATGCGGGGTCATCGCTCCCACAAATGCTTCGAGAACCAGCACCGGAGGCCGGGCGCCGGGCTCCAGCATATAGAAGCCAACCCAGTTGTACTTCAGCATGCGCTCGTGCAACTGCTGGCAGACACCTTGCATAAGATCCTTCGCCGTAGGCGCCGCCTGGTCGAGCGCAGTAATTTCGTTACGAACCTCTTCGATTCGAGTGCTGACAGGCATGAGGAAATCTTAACTCAGAGGGGAACTTTCATGGCGATAGAAGACGGATCAAGAGTAATCTGGCGGATTCCTTCCGTGCGATCGAATAGCTCGGGATGAATCGCAAAGGCAAGGGCGTCAAGACCGCGTAGAAGGGTTGGAGCCGGTGTATTAAGAAATTCGTCGCGCACGCAATAAATACGGGCAGCCCGAGCGGCGGGGGTTCCCTGCCATTCGCGATCAGCCACGATTTTCTGCAGCGGAACACGGTCTCCTGCCCCGCACCAGGCGGCAATCAAAATATCAGGATCCATTCGAGCCACATCTTCTGCAGAAATCTGCCGCCCCGGGACCCCTAGAAACTCACCCCCGGCCGCCTCAACCAGTTCAGCGACCCACGATTGGGATGCGATAAGCGGTTTGCCCCATTCCTCGCAGAAAACTTTGGGACGCGCTAATCCCGCGGCGCGGGTGCGCACTTGTTCGATCCTCTGCTCCATGTGGGCAATCAAATCTTCGCCGCGGTCGCTCGCGCCGACTGCTCCGGCGATGAGAGCGATGTCGGCGTAGATACCCGCTAAGTTCTTAGGAGCAAGTCCTAAGAAGCTTGTCCCGGATTTAAGTATTTCGATGACCGACTTCTCCTGGTAAGGCACGGAAGCAATGACGAGATCGGGCTGCGTGGCAATGATCTCGTCGGCATGGGCAGTCCAGGAGTCGGAAAGAATGATCCGGGGTTGCGACGCGATTTTGGCAACTACATCTGCGCAATACTTTGTACAGGCGACCACGCGGTGGAGCTCGCCAATAGCGGCAAGGATTACCGTGGCGCTGGGTTGAAGGCAGGCGATACGGCGCGGCGTGTGGGCGGAAGACATGAGTTTGTACGCTAGGTCTTAATCTGACTGAGCGCCGCCGACAGCGCATCGAGCGCCAGTTGCGCGGCGTGGGTCGAACCTTGAGGCAGCCCGCCAACGGCTGCAACAATCTGCTCGCGTCGTATGTTTCCGGCTTCGTTCAGCATTTTCCCCACGATCAATTCCGTGATTGCCGAGCCGCAGGCAATCGCCGCGGTGCATCCCTTAGCCTTGAATTGCGCCTGAGTAATACGGTCTGCTCCGGTTTTCAGAGTGAGCCGCAGCACGTCTCCGCAGGCGGGATTTTCAATTTCAGCCGTAGCGTCCGCATGGAGAACTTCTCCGGCATTGCGCGGATTCTGAAAATGATCGAGGAGCTGCGCGGAATACATGGGCCGATCAATTGTAAATGGCAGGCAGGCGGCGGGAAACTCAACTACGCGACCGAGTGCCCTCAGGAAAATAAATCCGCCAGCCGTTTTCCCGAGCCACCGCTTCCAGGTCGGGGTTCGGATTGACCGCAAAGCTGTGTTTCGCCATCGCCAGCATTTCCGTATCCCAACGCGAATTGCCGAAGGCAGCGTCGATGCCCTTGTTGACAACCTCACGCAAGGCCTGCGGCTTGCCTGACCCAGAAGGCACGCGTACCAGACGATCGCTGGCGAGACCCCCATCGAGTTCCACTTTGGCCGCCAGAACACGGTTGTCGGGTATGCCGAAGTGCTTCATCGCGGCCCGGATCACCCATTCGTTCGTGGATGAAACAGCCCAGACCTCGCAACCATTCTCCTGCAGACGGCGGACGAGTTCGCGCATCTCGGGAAAAATCTGAGCGACGAAGAACTTATTGAAGAAGCGGGTGGAGGCATCCATCAGCTTAGACTCCGAAATGCCACGATGCATGGTCACCATCTCGCCGCAGATCGTCGTTTCATCGACCTCGCCACGCTTATAAGCGGCGTAACGCTCCCGCAGTGGACCAGCCAGAGTGTCAGAAACAATGCCGCCCTCTCTGAGTTCCCAATCGAAAAAGCGCTCCCCGGCGTCGCCCGACCACAATGTGCCATCGCAGTCAAACGCGGCGACCCGCGGCGCGAGTCGTGTGACTGAATCTAGAAATTCGTTCGTAACCGGAAGAAATGCCTGGGCCTCGGCAGCGTCCATCTATCGACGATAACGCGCTTCGGGGCCAGGGCGCAACGTGATCACTACTGGCGCGCCTGTAAAGCGGCGTAATCTTCCGGGGTGTTTATATTTAGCGCCACCAGAGGATCGTCGACTGGAACGTATTGGATGTGTTTCTGCTGCTGGTGTTCAATGTCGCGGGCGATGGAAGTGGCGGGAACGCGGAGAAATGCCTCAATCATTTCGCGGCCTACGAGATAAGGATGTCCGTGTTTGCCCGAGAACTCTGGGACGACCGCCCAGATGTTCTCGTCGGCGGCTCCGAAGGCTTCGCGCAGCGTGTGAAGCGTAGCGCTGCTCACGGCAGGACGATCGACCAGCGTGACCATCGCCGCATCCCGGCCGTGGTTGAGCACTTCATGCAGACCCACTTGCAGCGAACTGAATTGTCCCCGGCTGGGATCCGGGTTCACCACGAGAGACGCTCCGTGGGCATAAATGATCGGCGCGAGCGCTGCTTCATTGTTTCCGACCACAACCACTGTGAAGTCGGTCGCCCGCAAGAAAGTGCGAATCGCCGCCGAGAGGAATGTTTCGCTCGAAGGCATTTGCGCCGCCGCGGCCGGGGGCCACGGCAATAGAGCTTTGTCTCTGCCCATGCGCGAGGAATCTCCGGCGGCAAGGATCAAACCAGCGAAGCTGGAGGCGCGGGTCATGATTCCATTTCGCAATCAGCAATCAAAACTTATTCGTGTTCATCGAGCGCCGCATGCGGCACATCGCTGGCCTCAGGTTGCGAGGATTGCGCACGAAACCAGCTCATATGAGGCAAGCCCTTATCCGCGTGACGCCGGATCGCGATGAGCTCCGCCGTGATCGCAACCGCAATCTCTTCCGGGGTGATGGCGCCGATATCGAGTCCGACTGGCGCGTGGACGCGGTCGAACAAATGCGCAGGCACGCCTTCCTTTTGCAGCGTCTTGAAAATCTCGATCACCTTGCGCTTGGAGCCGATCATGCCAACGTAGCGGGCGCGAGTCTGCACTGCCCAGCGCAGGATGCGCATGTCGTCACGATGGCCGCGCGTGACGATGACTATATAAGAGGCTTCGTTGGGTTCTAGCTTGCGGATGGCTTCATCGAAATCCAGGGCGTGCACTTCACGGGCAGCGGGAAAACGCTCTGTCGTGGCGTAAGAGGTGCGGTCGTCAGTGACGATAAGATCGAAGCCGGCGTTCGCGGCGACCTTACAAAGATTTACCGCGACGTGACCTGCGCCGAATACATAAAGTAACGCTGGAGGTAAGACCGGCTCAATAAAAACTTCCAAAGTGCCGCCGCAAACCAGCCCCGTATCGTACTTGGGATCTTGATTGAGGTCGAAAGTGAGGGTCCGTGGCTTCTCGGATTCCATCACCTCACGAGCTGCCTGCCATACATCGGCCTCGACGCAGCCGCCGCCGATTGTGCCAACGATAGAACCGTCGTCGCGCACCAGCATTTTGGCAGTCTTAAAAGAAGGGATGGAGCCCCGCACGTTTACGATGGTGGCGACAGCACCGCGGCGTCCTTCGCGGCGGAGTTCGACAATTTGCTCGTAGATGTCCATGCGGCTGCAGACGACTGCACCTTGATTATCAGGCGGCTAACAAGGGCGAGTCAAACTCGCTTTTTTATGTTAGTTTCAGCATTTTAGGAGACCTTTCATGAAAGCCGTTCGCATTCATCAGTTTGGTGGGCCGGAAGTTTTAAGCTACGAAGATGTTCCCGATCCGCAGCCGCGCAAGGATCAGGTACTGGTTCGGGTGCGAGCGTGCTCGCTGAATCATCTTGATGTGTGGGTTCGCAAAGGATTGCCGGGAGTGAAGCTGCCGCATATTCTCGGTAGTGATGTTGCCGGTGAAGTAGTCGAGGTCGGCGAATATATCAGCGGATTCAAAGCGGGGCAGCGAGTTCTGCTGGCGCCGATGCACTATTGCGGTTACTGCACCAAGTGCGTTGCCGGGCTGCAGAATCAGTGCCGGGAATTTACAGTACTGGGAAATGCCGTGGATGGGGGAAACTGCGAACTGATCGCGGCGCCGGCGGCGAACGTGATTCCGATTCCCGACTCGCTCGATTTCAACCAGGCGGCAAGCGTGCCGCTGGTGTTTGTGACGGCGTGGCACATGCTGGTGGGTCTAGCGAAGGTTCGTCCGGGACAGACGGTGCTGGTGCTGGGCGCGAGCTCGGGCGTGGGCATCGCGGCGATTCAGATTGCCAGGCTTTTCCATTGCCGCGTGATCACGACCGCTGGGGATGAAGCGAAGCTGGCTAAGGGTCGCGAACTCGGGGCAGACTACGGTATTGATCACTACAAGCAAAAGATTTCCGAGGAAGTGCGCAAGATCACCAATAAAGAAGGCGTCGACATTGTGGTGGAACACGTGGGCGCCGCGACCTGGGACGAGAGTGTGAAGTCTCTCAAGACCGGCGGCACGCTGGTGACGTGCGGCGCGACCACAGGTCCGAATGTCGGCATCGATCTGCGGCATCTGTTTGCGCGGCAGTTGTCGCTGCTGGGGTCTTATATGGGAACCATGGGCGAGCTGCATGAAGTACTGAAACATGTTTTTGCCGGGCGGCTAAAGCCGGTGGTCGACCGAGCGTTTCCCCTCAGCGAATTACGCGCGGCGCACGAGTATTTGGAGAAGAGCCAGATGTTTGGGAAGATCGTGGTGAACCCTTAGGGTACTCACAGCCCGGCTTCGGACAGTGCGATCAGTGGCACTAGGGCGAGTTTTCGCCAACCGACTAGGCAACTGCTTCGTCGTCTCCCAACAGCTGAATATCCACCTTACGATTGTTCCGTGGTCGCAAAGTGCCGTTCTCTGGCATTTGTCGTGAGGGTCTATAGCTACTTCACCGGCTTCTGTGCCTGAGGGTACCATCCGCCACGTTGTTACTTGCTCGTACTTCGTCGACTACTTGCTTGACTGCTATCACCACGGACTCCGGCGATTGCGTCATGCCGTGGTCCGCATCCACCACGACTTGCCGTCCGTGCGTCGACAAGCGTGCGAGGCTAGCTTGCAATTGATGCACCCTGACTTCGTGATATTCCGCTGCTTCCTTTTCGAAACCGGGAGGAGCCCAATACCTTCCAGCGGTCAGCACGACAAGTGGGCGATCGCCGAGGTTTCCGGCGTTCCGCACCGCGTTGTCGATCTCAGGATTGCCGCCGCCGGTCCTCGGAACGATTCTGCCCTCGTCAGTTGCGGCGCAGGCCTGCTCGGCATCCGCCTCATGCGCTTTCGGCTGCGCTTCAAGCTTCGCCAATACGCTGGCTTGCTCGGGGGTGAAATCGGGCGGTGAAAAGCGCCGTTCGCGGCTCGTCACGAAACGTAGCACGCCGAACCGCTCCATTATGGGCAAGGCCGTACAAATCAGATGCCTCTTGCGGCCCGACATGCGGTTTAGTGGCGCGAGATAGAAGTCCGGCTCACGCATGTCCGGAGTCGCGGAATCAACTAGCACCAAACCTGCCACGTCTGTCGGGTAGCGCGCGGTGTAGATGAGAACATATTCGCCTCCCACCGACCCACCAGCCATCACATAGGGTGGCAGGACCCCCGCCCGTTGTAGCGTCTCGTGCAGGTCGCTGGCAATGCTGGCACTGGTTCGCGGAGACGATGGCGGATCGCTCCACCCTACACCCGCGCGGTCGTACCAGCAGGTGCGAGTGAAAACCGCCATCTTGGATTGCTGGACGAGCAACGAATAACCGGGCTCGTTGCCTCCGTTTTCAAGGATTACGGTGGGAGTGCCCTGACCAATGCAGGAGAGGTTCAGGGTGCGTCCACCAATGTCGACCGCCTGTCCAACTCGTGGAGGCAACTGACTGGCGTCCCTGGCTCTCCCGACCTGTTCATATGTAAAGCCCACCAGAAGGGCCAGCACCAGCAGAGTCAGAATTACATAAAAGATTCTCCGAACCCACTTTTTCATGTGCCCGACGTCCTCCTAGGAAATGACCGAGTCACAATTCCGGGCGCACAGTCATTACGAAACGCTCTGAGTTACGGTCGGATAGACCAGGGGAATAAAAAGCTCCCAAAGGCGATAAGGAGTGGCACCGCTCCGGCGATACCCCCTACCACCCACTTCCACATTCCCGAACGCATGACCCACTGTCGCAGCAGAGAGATGGCGGCGTCATACAGAAGCGGCGCCGCACCGGATGCGTCGCTGGATTCGTCGAATATCCAAATTAGCTCTTGCTCGAACCGCAGACGAAAGGCGCGTGGATGCAAACAAACGAGCCAGCGATACAAAGTGCGGGTCATCATGCTCTCTCCGGGCGGATTTTGAGATGTAGTCTCGCCTCGCGCACCACCCCTTCGAGCCTCGCGATCTCAGTAGCCAAAAGTCCCCGGCCAAAGCGCGAGAGGCGATAGTAGCGGCGTCTTGGATCATCGTCGGCAGAGCGTGGGGAGGGCTCCTCCACGATGCCTTGATCGAGCAGTTTTTGCAGATTGTCATACAAGGTGCCGGGACCCAACTTGTAGCGGCCGTCCGACTGACGGGCCACCTCCCGCATAATCCCGTAGCCGTGACGATCTTCACTTGCGAGCGCGAGCAAGATGTGCAACGAGGCAGCGGAAAGGGGAACGAATTGATCAAAATCTTGTTTCATAGTCGGAGTGCGTTATATCGGATTCCGACTACTGGAGTCAAGCCTTATCTTTCCGGATACGCTGGCACAATCTCGGCACAAATCAATTGAGCAACCGGTCGTGGAACTGATTCTTAAATCGACGCACCCTCTTTTGTCGGATTGCTGGCTGCACGGAAGTCAAATGCTGCTAAAACGCAATAGCGCTCCTCAACCCCAATTATCACCGCACCGATTTTTGCACTCCCGAATCAGTTAAACTCACGCAAGCGGAGCGGTCATGTCTCTCGGCAAACTATGCCTCTACGCGATGCTAGCCACGGCTTTAGCCTTCGCGACGGCCGGACGGAGGCAAGCACGGTTTTCAATGCCGATCCGGATGCCTTGTGGCGGGAAATGATTCGGAAAACGGAGATGCAGGTGGCGTGGGGCGAGCGTGGGGATGCAGAATGGCAGGATTAAAACGCCGAGAGAACCGTGAGCTGGACGCACTACTTCGAGTCGGGGAGTAACCCCGTCTGGTGGGCTGGCCGGGGGATCCGAATGAGGTGCTCGCGGCTGGTCCGTCCGCGCCTCGCGTGGTTTAGAATAGAGTTATGCCCGAACTGAATTTCGGCCCCTACGTAGACGTCGAGAACGGCAAGAGAGTCGTCAAGGATCTAACGTACGGCAATCCCACGCCGGAAGGTGTGGTGCTGACCACACTCGACTCGGCCGTGAACTGGATGCGCAAGGGTTCCATCTGGCCTATGACATTTGGGCTGGCTTGCTGCGCCATCGAGATGATGTCGATGGGAGCGGCGCGCTTTGATATTGCGCGCTTCGGGGCGGAAGTGTTTCGGCCATCACCGCGGCAGAGCGATCTCATGATTATCGCGGGGCGTGTGTCGAACAAGATGGCGCCGGTGATTCGTCTGTTGTGGGAGCAGATGCCGGAGCCCAAGTGGGTGATTTCGATGGGAGCCTGCGCCACTTCGGGCGGCGTGTTCAATAACTATGCGCTGGTGCAGAGCGTCAATCAGGTGATCCCGGTCGATATTTATGTTCCGGGGTGTCCGCCGCGGCCAGAGCAACTCATCTACGCCATCACTCTTCTTCAAGAAAAGATTCAGCAGGAGCGCGGGACCATCAGAAAGGCTCTCAATCTTTCTTAGGATTTGTCCCTGGGATTTGTCCTTAGGATTTCTCCCTGCGACCGTCCACAGATGTGATCTCCCCCGCAATCGCAAATGACACACGTCACTGCCCAATGCTAAGCCACGTGCCACAATCCTCTTTTGGGACAGCGCTATTGGCTGGGCGCCACGGCTCGTAAGTGACTCCCTTAAAAGTACTTGGACGCCATACCGACCTCTGAATGGGATCTCCGGGAAAACACGAAACCATTTTCTGGTGGGATGAATCTAAGGGATTGAGTGTAGATTACGGCAGGGGCGCAATCAAAAGACCCCGCTGCAAGACGAACCAGGGTGGAAGGTGCTCGATGATTGCAAGACTGATTGACTTGGTTTTTGGTTGCCATCACTCTCGTTACAGCTTTCCAGTCACGCTGCGGGGATCGGCACGCAGGCCTCAGGCTGGCGCGTTGACCGGAACCTATGTAGCTTGCCTCGATTGCGGAAGAGAATTTCCCTATGACTGGCATGAGATGAGGGTGATTACCTCGCAGGCTGAAAGGCGTGAATACGTAGCTTCGCTGGCCACCAAACAGATCGCCTGAGAGCGAACGGCAAGGTTAGTGAACTTTTGCAGCGGAAGCGTAAACAGCTCTCATGATTTACAGTTAAGACCCCGTCCCACCTGAACTCAAGAGCAATTAGCGTGCGGTCACAGCGGCAGGGGTCCGCTTTTCCATGGGCACAAATGCGCGCTCCGGGTATCCGGTATAAATCTGGCGCGGGCGCGCGATCTTCTGCTCCGGGTCGGTGATCAATTCCTGCCACTGCGCCAGCCATCCCGCGGTGCGTGGAATGGCAAACAGCACGGTGAACATCTCGGGCGGAAAGCCCATCGCCTGATACATGATGCCGGAATAAAAGTCGACGTTGGGATAGAGCTTGCGCTTCACGAAATATTCGTCTTCCAGAGCGATCCGTTCCAATTCGAGGGCGATGTCGAGCTTGGGATTGCGTCCCGTAACCTGGAAAACCTGCTCTGCCGTCCACTTGATAATTTTGGCCCGCGGATCGTAATTCTTGTAAACGCGATGGCCAAATCCCATCAGCTTTCCGTGCCCTTCCTTCACCTTTTTGATGTAGGCCGGTACATTGTCCTTGGAACCAATCTCATCGAGCATCTTCAGGACTTCTTCATTGGCGCCGCCGTGCAACGGGCCAGCCAGGGCCGATGCCGCCGACGCCGTAGCCAGATAAGGGTCAGTCTGGGAGCTGCCGACGGCGCGCATGGCGTTGGTGCCGCAGTTCTGTTCGTGATCGGCATGCAAAATAAACAAGATGTCGAGAGCGCGGGAGAGAACCGGATTTGCCACATATTTCGGCTCGACCATTTTCCAGAGCATATTCATGAAATTCTCGGTATAGCTCAAGTCGTTGTCCGGATACACGTAGGGAAATCCCACGTTGTAACGGTACGACATGCCCGCGATGGAGGGCACCTTGCCGATCAGCCGCTTGATCTGCAACATACGATTTTCCGCATCGTGCACTTGCCGGGCTTCCGGATACACGCTGGAGAGCGCCGCCACCGTGCTCACGAACATCACCATCGGGTGAGAATCGTAGCGAAAACCTTCCATGAACTTCTTGGTTGCTTCGTGCAGCATGGTGTGGTGGGTGATGTCGTGCACCCAGGTCTTCAGTTCAGACGGGGCAGGCAATTCGCCGTATAGCAAGAGATAAGCGACCTCGAGAAAAGTGCAGCGCTCGGCCAGCACTTCGATGGGATATCCGCGATAGCGCAGAATGCCCAGGTCACCGTCAATGTAAGTGATGCTGCTGCGGCACGATGCAGTGTTCATGAACGCCGGATCGTAAGTCATAAGGCCAAAATCTTCTGGGCCCGTTTTAATTTGCCGCAGACTCATCGCGCGGATTGTGCCATCCTCGATGGGGACGTTATAGCTTTGACCGGTGCGATTGTCGGTGATGGTGAGTGTATTCTCTGGCATCGAAAGAGCGCTCCTTGCGTCTCACACTGAAATGTTAGCGTAGCTCGACTTAATTCGCTCTACTTAATTCGCTCGACAAAGGGTTGCCAAGCTGCATACCATCCGACACAAACAAAAAACCGGCAGCAGCGGCCGCCGGTTCGATGATTTCTGACTTGGTCCACGTCTAGTTCGACGAATCATCCCGCCGCTTTAGCGTCGGACGGTCGTCATCGCTCTTGCTGTCGCCCGACTTGTCGTCGCTGCTGGCGGAAGTACGCCGTAGGCTGGGCTTGTTGCCGTCTTTCTGGTCCAGCACTTTATGGCGATTCTCGATGGATGCCAGCCGAGCCTTAACTTCATCAAATTCTGAAGTGGTCACAATGTACTGCTGCTTGGAGGGCAGGATCTTTCCAATTTCCTCCTGCGTCTTCTGGATGCGATCCGGAGTCTGCGGGTGAGTATCGAAAGCCTTGGAGAGCGTTCCCGGTTTCTTCTTCTCCATGGCCTGAATCTTTTCGAAGAACGAGACGAACGCCGAGGGGTCATAGCCGGCGCGATACATATATTCGACTCCAAGATAATCCGCTTCCGCCTCGAAACCGCGGGAGAACTTCAGAAAAGTCATAGGAATCGCCAGCCCGGCCGCTTCGTACCCGGCGTAGCCGATGGCCCCGCCCATGAAGATGAAGGGAATCGAAGCCATCTGCAGCAGGTTGGCGCGAGTCATTTCGCGGCCGTAGTGGCAAGCCGCCACATGGGCAATCTCATGGGCCATGACACCGGCCATTTCGGCCTCTTCGTCGGCGGCCAGGATCAATCCAGAGTTCACATAAAAGAATCCGCCGGGAAGCGCCATGGCGTTCACCACGTCAGAGTCGATCACCTTGATGGTGAAGGGCACCTGCGCGTCAGAATTCCGCACCAGGTTCTGGCCAATCCGGTTCACGTACTCCGTGACCACGGGATCGTTCACCAGCTTGATCTGCGATTCGATCTGCTGCGCGTAAACACGGCCCCGCGCTACCTGACCTTCTACCGTGTACCAGTTGCCGACACCGCGCCCGCAGCCGACGTTGCGATTCCCTACCGCATCAATGTCGGTCTTGGTGCCATCATGCTTAATCGAGTCGTCATCTTTTGTGGGCAGCGCAGCCGGAGCCTGCTTCGGCGCGTTTTCAACGTCGGCTGCTTTCGGCTGGTCCTTGTCAGGATCTTGAGCTGGGGGTTGGGTCTGGCCCTCCGTCTGGGTCTGAACCTGGGGACGGGTTGGTGGCGGGGTCTGAGTTTGCCCCGGATCCTGGGTCTGCGCGAACGTCCAAGGAACTGCGCTGAACGCCGCTAATACTACAGCGATTGCCACAGATCGCGATTTCATAAATACCCCTTTATGCAAGCCGAAACTACTCTTACGGCACATTATACGCCCGATCCGAACCCACCGATCCCAATCTTCTTCTGCGGTTAGACGCGCACTTTCCGGTGCAGGTTATCCGAGAGTTCCCGAAGTGTTAGACCCCAAGTGAGCACTATTCCGCTTGAGGATTCCCGGCGCCAGCCATAACATAACAGCGTTCTTCTTCCATGCACCGGGAGGTACCCTTGCTCGACCGCCGCCGCTTCCTCTCCGTCACAGGCCTCGCTGCCGCCGCAGCTTTCCGGGGCAATCTTTTAGCCCAGCTTGAGAAAGTGCCCTCGACTCTTCCCCCGCGAACCCTGTTCGACAAGAACGAAGACGACTACTGGGCGGAGGTCCGCAAACAGTTCCTCATCCCGGCGGACGAAATCTACCTGAATAACGGGACCGTCGGCTCCAGCCCCGCCCCGGTGCTGCGGGCCGTGTTTGACGGCTATGCCTCCACTGAGAAAATGGACCAGCAGGAACCCGAAGACTATCCGATCTGGGGGTATGCCGCGTGGAACGAGTTTCGCGATCCACTTGCCGCTTTCGTCGGTTGCCATCGCGATGAGATCGCGCTGCTGCGGAACGCTACGGAGGCCAACAGCTACATTGCCAATGGGATCGACCTGAAGCCCGGAGACGAGGTTCTGATGACTGACCAGGAGCATCCCGGCGGCGAGCACCCGTGGAACCTCAAGGCCAAGCGCTACGGAATCGTGGTGAAGAGAGTCGTGCTGCCCCGCCCAGTAAAAGACGCCGCTCAGGTTCTCAATCTGTTTAACGACGCCATTACTGCGCGCACTCGCGTTATTTTCTTCAGCCACATCACCACGTTCTCCGGCGTCGTTCTGCCGGCGAAGGAAATCTGCGGGCTCGCGCGCTCGAAGGGGATGGTTTCCGCCGTCGATGGCGCCCACGTGCCTGGCATGATGCGGCTCAACGTGCAAGAACTCGGTTGCGACATGTATTCGTCGAGTCCGCACAAGTGGCTGCAGGCGCCAAAAGGCTCCGGCTTCCTCTACGTGCGCGATGAAGTAATTGACCGCTTGTGGAATACGATCGTCACGGAAGGCTGGGACGATCCGAAGCTGCGAGCCGAGCGCTTCCAGCGCATAGGCAGCTCGAACGTGCCAGCGCTGTGGGGACTGCGAGCCTCGATTAAGCTCGCCAACGACATCGGCATGGACCGCATCGAGCGCCGCCATCGCGAGCTCGCCGACTACACGCTGGATGAAATGAAAAAGCGCGGCGCCCAATCCTGGACCTCGCCCGATCCCGCGCTGCGGTGCGCCATCGTGACGGTGAACGTTCCTCCAGTGCCGCGGATGGAGTTGGAAAACTGGCTGTGGAAGACCCACAAAATCCGCATTCGCGGGGCTGACCCGAACAAGCTGCGACTGTCAACGCCGTATTATTTGCAGAGAAAAGACATCGACAAGTTCTTGGAGAAGTTTGACGAGTACAAGCGTGAAAAGAAGCTGGCGTAAACCCAGCCTAATGCGCGCGACCTGAGGCGGATCAATCTCAGCACCAAGCTGCTGAACTCCGAGGCGGCCGACGTGCTCGATTATCAGGCCGCTGATGACCCACCCGAAAAAAAGCGGGCGAGGGCGCCCGCCCCACGCCAGCTAGTCGTAATACTCCAGCCCCAAGTGCGTGATAAGCTCCTCGCCTTTCAAATGCCGCAACGTGTTTTTCAGCTTCATCAACTGGATGAACAGATCGTGTTCGGGATAAAGCCCCGGCGCCGTCATCGGAGACTTAAAGTAGAAGCTTAACCACTCTTGAATACCCAACCCGCGCAGTTCTGATGTGCGCTTCGCCAGATCCATCAGCAGAACCAGATCGAGGACGATGGGCGCTGCCAGAATCGAGTCGCGACATAGGAAATCTACTTTGATCTGCATGGGATAACCCAGCCATCCGAAGATATCGATGTTGTCCCATCCCTCTTTATTGTCACCACGCGGCGGATAATAGTTGATGCGTACTTTGTGATACATATCGCCGTAGAGTTCGGGATAGAGGTCGGGCTGCAGGATGTGTTCGAGCACCGAAAGTTTCGATTCTTCTTTGGTTTTGAATGATCCTGGATCGTCCAGCACTTCGCCGTCCCGATTGCCCAGGATGTTGGTGGAGAACCATCCGTTCAGGCCAAGCATGCGGGCCTTGAAGCCGGGCGCTAAGATTGTCTTCATCAGGGTCTGACCGGTCTTGAAATCCTTGCCGCAGATCGGCGCTTCGTTCTGCCGAGACAGTTCGAGCATCACCGGCAGGTCGACAGTGAGGTTCGGCGCGCCATTAGCGAACGGAACGCCCTCCATCAGCGACGCGTAGGCATAGACCATCGAAGGCGCAATCATCTCGTCATTGTCGCGCAGCGCCTTCTCGAATGACTTGACCGACTGGTGCGCTTCGCCCGCTGCAATGTAGGACTCGGTGGATCCGCACCACATGGTGATCAGGCGGCTCGCGCCGCTGGTTTTTTTGAAATCGCGAATGTCGTCGCGCAACTGCTCGGCGAGATCCATTTTCGTCTTGCCCTTTTTGACGTTTGGGCCGTCGATCTTCTTGACGTAGTTGTGATCGAATACGGCCGGGCGCGGCGTCACTGTGGAAAGAAACGGCTTCAACTGGTCGAGCAGTCGCTGATCGAGCACGCCAGCGTGTGAGGCAGCCTCGTACATGTTGTCTTCAAAAATATCCCAGCCGGTGAAGACCAGGTCATCGAGTCCAGCGAGCGGTACAAACTCTTTAAGCTTGGGCGAACGGCCGTCGGTGCGCTTGCCCAGCCGCACTGTTCCCATCTGCGTGAGTGAGCCGATCGGTTTCGCCAGGCCTTTACGAATCGCCTCGACCCCGGCGACGAATGTGGTAGCTACCGCGCCCATGCCCGGGATCATCACGCCCAGCTTGCCTTTCGCAGGCGCGATGCTGCCGTTATTCCGGGAACTGCCGGGCTTGCCTGCGGATTTCGATTCATGCTTTGCGCCGTCTCTAACTTCAACCCGCGGCGCTCTCGCCGCCGCTTTTGCAGACTTGTTCCGTGTCGCCATATTTTGGCCGCTTCCTCAGTAAGAATCTTTATGGATGTGCAAACCTTGTATGTTCTCGTATCTCCCATGACTTTTGCAAACGAGCGGGGTTAAACGCGCAGAAAATCGCTTTAACGGCGTAGGAGCATCATCAAGCGGCGAATCCGTGTAGCGACAGCCAAGCTCGGCTGCGAGGGCGAAGCCGAGAGGCGCTCCGCCAGAACGATGCGAGCCATGATTTTTTTGCGTTGGACTCCCGCGCCATCTTGCTTCATAGTAAAGTCACTTCGCCACCGGCTCTGCAGCCGGTCCCGTGAAGCTGATGTTTGCATGCCAGCCTTGATGCGGCATAGCAATTCTCCTGACCCCGTTGTTCTCCACTCAATCTGAACCACGCCACTCGGCTTTATGCCGGGTGTGTGCACTTCAGACATTCGCAAAATGACCAGGAGATTCTATGAACTCGATTCGCAAGTTCGCTTACGCCGCCGTCTTAACCTTGAGTGCTCTGAACTTCGCGCCCAGCCTGGCTTCTGCCCAGGACGCAAGGGGAACGTTCAGTCTGAGCCACGAAGTCCACTGGCAAAACACCATCGTGCCGGCGGGAGAGTACCGATTCACAATTGAATCCGATGGCCCAGCCGACAGGCTCACGCTGCGCAAGGTTAGCGGCAGCGGAGCGGGATTCGTGATGTTGGTCACGGAAACGGAGGCGTCCAAACCCTCCGACCAGAGCCAGCTCGTTGTGGTCTCTCGAGCAAGTGGAAGCTTTGTCAAACAGATGCAGCTTCCTGAGTTCGGAGTGACGCTGCACTTTGCAGTACCAGCGGAAACTCGCGAAGTAGCGCAAGCAACCGCAACCTCGGCTGCGTCCGCCGCCCGCTAGTTTTCTGCTGCAACACCCGAGGGTGGATAACCCCTATCCGCCCTCGGGCCTTCCTCGATGGGCCTACGCAGGTTTCGGCGCGAGCGAACTGCCTCTGACTTCCTCACTCAGCACAATGGCTTCGGCAATTTCTTTCATCGCCTTGCGCTTCTGGCGGCTCTGCCGCTGCAATGTCAGATAGGCTTGTTCCTCGCTTAGTCCCAAATCGCGCTGCAGAATTCCCTTAGCGCGCTCCACTACTTTGCGAGTCTGCAATTGTTCTGACAAGTTGGAGTTCGCATCCTCGAGCCGAGCCATCTCGATCTCCGCGCCCACTAGAAATCCCACTGTTGAGATCAAGCGGATTTCACGGCGCCGGTATACATGATGTTGGCGATGCTGCAGGTTGATCACTCCAACCACGCGGCCACGGCACATCAGCGGTACCGACAGGAACGCCTCGTAGCTATCCTCGGGCAGCTCGTGAAAGAACTGAAAGCGCGGATCGAGCGCCGCCTTTTCCGCTACTGCCACGGGCTCCTGGTGCTGCGCCACCCATCCCGTAATGCCCTGCCCGACCCGGAGTTTCAGGCGATCCACAACTTCGGGATGAAGATTTTTCGATGCTCGCAGCACCAGTTCATCGCCCTCCAGCACATAGATCAGACAGGAGTCGCACTTTACCAGTGCTGTCGCAAATTCGACGACACGAGTCAGTACATCGTGGAAGCCATCGGCGGTGGCCAGGCGGTTGCCAATCTCGTGCAGCAAATCAACATGTGATTCCTCAACAGATAATAAGGGGTCCATGGTTAAGAGTATGGTGCCAGGCAGGCTGTGTCTAATTCCAAATTTCAATCGGAGCGATAAAGGATTTGCTGCCGGATTGTCATAGTCTTTTAACATCCGTTGCGGAAGTGCTGCATCCGTGAGTTGAAGCGTCCCGTCACAAAAAATCAGAAAAGTTAGTCCTGAGTTCTACGGACCGTGCACCTTAAGTCTGGCGCCAGGTGCTTGGTACTTAAATTACTTTTCCAGATCCACCGTCTTCACGGGCAAATCCCAATGCGCGTCGAGAAGTTCGAAGCGGCGCTGCTCTTCGCGCTGGAACGTCTCCTGATCGGGATACATCTGCTTCTGCAGCGCCGCTTCGTCGAACGCTTCGTTGGCCACGGTCGCATTCTTGAAGACGATGGTCACGCGGAAATCCCAGCGTCCGTCTTCGGTGGTGTGATAGCGCGGCTGATCCATCCAGACTTTCGGGATCCGCCCCATCTCCATTTCTTTCTTAAGCACTGGATAGTGATTCTTCTTGAACAGCTTCAGAAACTCGTCCGCATGCCCCCACTTGGCTTTGTAGTAGTACTCAACCACAAAAGGCTTGTCGGAAGTTGCGGGTGCAGATTGGGCGCGGGAAGCGACAGGCAGGACGATTGCAAGAAACAGCAGCAACGCGAGGGAGCGAAGTGTCCGAATCACGGGTGCCTCCTTGGAAAATGTCAGATGTAGACTAACAGGCGGTGGGTGCAGCGGGCATCCCAGGCGTGCACTTGATGGCATGGATTTGAAATCGGGCTTAGCTCCAAGTGCTGTACCAAGAGACTCTAACATGCAAGAACACGATGAACAGCAAATCCTGAAGCTCTTCGAAGATGGCGACCGCGCACTAATCGCCGCCGACATCGCCGAACTCTCGCGCATCTTCGCCGACAACTACATCCAATACGACGAACTCGGCGAGCCTCGAACGAAACAAAACCTGATCAATGACCTGAAGACCGGAGTCATCCACTACCTTTCGATCGTCTCGACTGGTCGTCGAATCCGCTTGCTGAGCGAGGACGTGGCCATCGTCCACGGCTCGGAAGAAGACGATGTCGAACAAGGCGGACAGCGCTTCACCGTCAGCTACGTCTACATGGATGTGGTCGTGAAGCGCAACGGCAAGTGGCAGATCGTGGGATCGCAACTGGCGAAGAGCGTCGAGTAATGGATGTTCTAGCGGGGCCGCTGATGCGATGACTAGTTTTCTGTCCGCAGCCGATTCCGCCAGTGGCTCCACACAAACCACGCCACCGCCAGCAGCAGCATCACACCGATCACCGCGTCGAACTTGTGAAAGTATTTTCCCAGTTCGCGCCAGTTTTCGCCGAGCTTCATGCCGAGATAAGCCAGTCCGAGACACCAGGGCCATGATCCGAGAAACGTGTACAGGTGAAACCTACCGCGCGGCATGCGCGCAACACCTGCCGGCAGCGCAATGAAGGTGCGAATCACCGGAAGCATCCGACCGAAGAATACGGCCAGGTATCCCCAGCGCGTAAAGAAGCGGTCAGCCCAATCGAGTTCGCGTTTGCCCATCAGAATCCAGCGCCCGTAGCGCTCGACCAGCGGGCGGCCGCCGTAGCAGCCAATCTCATACGCCACCAGCGACCCCAGATTGCAACCGATCGCCCCCGCCGTCGCCACCCACAGCAGCTTGAACTTGCCCTGGAAAACCAGATAGCCGGCAAATGGCATGATCAATTCGGATGGCAGCGGGATGCACGCAGATTCAATCGCCATCAGCAGCATGACGCCGGCATAGCCTGTCGCACTGATTACTGAGCTGATGAAAACGAAGATGACGGCAAGAAGTTTTTCGGTCATGAATGAAAGGAGTTCTCAGTACCCAGTACCCAGTTCTGAGCAAGAACTTCTCGCTCCCGGACTCAGGCTACTAGGTACTGAGAACTCTTAGTGTAACGGAGAGATGGCTAGGGCCCCTAGATGCGACGCGTTAGAACGAGCCGTCTTGGGTGAAGGTGTAGCCCGGCAACGACGCGCCTTGCGGACTTTTCGCGACTTTGATGCGCACGGTTGGGGCGTCGGGCGCCGTAATTCCCGCGGGCCGCAGCATGGCATATTGCGTGAAGACTTCGCTGTACACTTTGGTGACCAGATAGTCCTGGCCATCAGCATCGTTGCGCCAGACCTGCCCGAGTTGGATGGAATTTACGGCCACGATAACTTTCCTGGATGTTGTGAGATTGGTTCCAGACTACCGGGGCGAATGGTGCGAGTCAATCGGCCACGGGGTTACCGAAGGTCTCTGTTAAGATGTTGCCCTCATGCCCCGCGGACGCACACCCCGTCAGCCCGCCCGCACCGGCCGTCAAGACCGTGTCGCGCGGACGCCCCTTCGGCGAGGTCACGGTAAGTTGTCGCCCGCGAAGGCAGCGCCGAAAGGCCGGAAAAAACTTAGCACCACTGCCGCCTATAATCCGATCGCTCCCGAGCGCGTCGCGGAGATCCTGAGGCGACTCGACCAACTCTATCCCGACGTGAAGTGCGCGCTCACCCACACCAGCGCGTGGGAACTTTTGGTCGCAACTATCCTCTCGGCTCAATCGACCGACGCGAATGTCAATCGCGTCACTCCAGAATTGTTCCGCAAATATCCCACCGTGCAGGCCTTCGCCGCGCTCACGCCGGAGCAACTCGAACCCGACGTCCGCTCGACTGGATTCTTCCGCAATAAATCGAAATCGGTGGTGGGCGCGGCCAGGAAAGTGGTGGCCGACTTCGGCGGCCAGGTTCCGATGAACATGGACGATCTTCTCACCTTGCCCGGCGTCGCCCGCAAAACCGCGAACGTGGTGCTGGGCTCGTGGTTCAAGATCGCGGAAGGCGTGGTGGTCGACACTCATGTCCATCGCATCTCGCGCCGCCTTGAACTGACCACCAACACTGATCCGCAAAAGATTGAACAGGACCTGATGCGGATCATCCCACGCGAAAAATGGATCCTCTTCTCCCACCAGATTATTTGGCACGGGCGCAAGCTCTGCATTGCCCGCAAACCCAAGTGCGTCGACTGCTCACTGGAAAATATTTGCCATGCCGCCGACAAGACCTGGAGCACGGTGGAGATGCACAAGAACGCGAGGGCCTGACCCTCCTCTGCTAGACTTTTGCTTCGCCAATCAACACTCGGAGCTTCTATCCATGCGCACCCTCGCACTCTTTGTTATCGTCATACTCATGAGTACCGTTGTCACGGAAATCGCCGCCTCCCAGACTCTCCCCGCACCCCAGGCCGTTACTGATCCCAAGCAGATTGCGTCCAAGCCCAACGCGCAGATCGAGCCACGAGGGCTGACCATCGAGAAACTTTACATGACGCGCCAAGTAGGACGGCCCACCTGGTCGCCAGACGGAAAGAGCATCGCGTTCATCTCGAATATGAGCGGACGCAACAACCTGTGGCTCGTGCCCGCCGAAGGCGGATGGCCAGTGCAGTTGACTGTGAGCGACCAGCGGCAGACCGCGCCCGCCTGGTCACCTGACGGCAAGTGGATCGCCTATCAATCCGATTACGATGGCGACGAGCAGTGGGATATTTTTCTGGTTTCGCCAAAAACCGGCAAAGTGGTGAACCTCACGAGTACGCGCGAGATCGCGGAAACCGATCCCACGTGGTCGCCCGACGGCCGCTATCTGGCCTATCTCGTTAAACCAAAAACGTCCGCCGCCCATGAGATCGACATCTACGACACACTCATGCGTGAGGTTAAGCACCTCACGACGAACACGCCGCAGGACAAAGGAAATTCGAATCCCATCTGGTCGAAAGATGGAAAGTACATCGTCTACACCCAGCAGCAGGCCAAGGGCACGGACTCGAATATCTTCGTCGCCGATGTGGCGACCGGAAGGACCACTCTGCTGACGCCGCATGAAGGGGAACAGCGCTATTCAAGCAACGATGTTTCGCCCGACGGCAAACACGTTTTGTTCACCTCAAACGCCGCTAATGGCTACGAAAATATTGGGCTGCTGGAAATTTCGACCAAGAAGATTTCGTGGCTCACGCGCGACAAATGGGAAATCCGCGGCAGCGAGTTTTCGCCCGACGGAAAGCACATCACTTTCAGCGCCAACGTCGATGGCAACGAAGACATTTATCTGCACGATGCTGCGACTGGCAAGTCGATCGCTCTACCGATTCCGAAAGGCGTGAACGAGCCTGCGGGCGGCCACTCCGCCTTCACGAAAGATGGATCGCGCCTGCTCTATTATCACAACGGCCCTACCGCTCCCGGCGATCTCTGGGTATATACGCTGGCGACCGGCAAGTCGCATCAGGTTACGCACTCGCTGGTTGCAGGCGTGCGCTCGGAAGACATGGTTGAGCCGTATCTGGTGCACTATCCCAGCCGTGACGGCAAGTGGACCATTTCCGCGTTTCTCTACGTTCCCTTCAATATGGCGCGCAATGGGCAGAATGCGGCGATCGTTTACATCCATGGCGGGCCCACTTCGCAAACCATGAATTCGTTCAACCGCTTCGTGCAGTACGCCGCCAATCAGGGATATATGGTGCTCGCGCCCAACTATCGCGGCTCGACAGGATACGGTAAAGAATTCCAGCAGGCGAATTTGTTCGACATGGGCGGCGGCGATTTGCAGGACGTGCTGGCCGGCGTCGACTGGATCAAGCAAACCGGCCACCTCGATCCCAAAAAGATCGCGGTCATGGGCGGCAGCTACGGCGGCTATCTCAGCATGATGTCGGTGACGAAAGCTCCCGAGGTTTGGGCCGCGGGCGTGCCCATCGTGCCGTTCGTGAACTGGTTTACTGAAATTGAGAATGAAGATCCGGTGCTGCAGCAGTCCGACCTGGCGACCATGGGCGATGTGGTGAAGAATAAAGCGCTTTATGAGGACCGCTCGCCCATCAATTTCATCGATCAGATCAAAGCGCCGCTGCTGTTGCTGGCTGGAGGACACGATCCGCGCTGCCCGAAATCAGAAACGCAGCAGGTGGTCGAGGCCATCAAGAAACGTGGCGGGACGGTCGATTACAAGATCTACGAAAACGAAGGACACGGCTTCGCGCGTGTGGAAAATCAGATTGACGCTTACCAGCGTGTGGCGGATTTTCTGCTGGCGCACGTACCGCCTGCCGATTGCAGTTGTTCGCTGACGGAATAAAGACGTCTCAACGATTAGGCTGGCGCTGCGTTGTTGCCCAATGACTTGAAGTGTTCCAGCCTCAGTTCCCGCATATAGAGAAACAAGGGCCGCCCGAGGGACACGCCCACCAAGAGCACAGCCAATACCGGGAGCCACCGCTGACGTATGTTCAGCCGTGCACTCTCGAGTCGCATGAAGACGATCAAGACCACGGCGGAAACCAATACATCCATCCCGAAAAAAGCGCTGATCCGGTTCGCGAACAGTTCGTGGACGAACAGCGGAAGTTTCATCCCGTTCTGCATCACCCACGGTATGAACTGCCAGTACGGAAGCAAGGCTCCGACGAAACAGAGTGCGAGGTAAATCGTCTTCGGTTTCATGCAGGCAATTTAACAGATATAGCGGCAGGGGCGTGTCCAGATGTCGGCGGGGTTTAACGCTCGCTTCTGGACGACCCAAGTTCGGCCGCTGCCAGCATGATAGCGTCGACTAACCCTGGAATAGTGAACTCTTTGGCTCTGATATCAACTCGCAAACCAAGTTCGCGCAAGGTCGAGGAAGTGACGGGACCGATCGAAGCAAGTTTTATTTTATCTATTCCCATCTCTTGCGAGCCCAGCAACGCCACAAAGTTGCGCACGGTCGAAGAGCTGGTAAACGTGATTACGTGGGGACGCTGTCGCGAATTCGCCAACGCGCTACGCAGCCGCGTCCGCGACGATCGCGGTACGACGGTTTCATAAGCTTCCGCTACACTCACAAGCGCCCCGGCCTTGCGCAGTTGGATTGGGATCACGTCCCGGGCAACCTTGGCGCGCACCAGCAAAACCCGCTTCCCTTTCACGCGATTGCGCAGACTGCGTATAACGGACTCGGCGACGTACTCTTTAGGAACGACATTCACTTTGACGCCGCGCCGCTCGATCGCCTTTTTTGTTGCGGGGCCGATTGCGGCGATCCGCAAGTGCTTCAGACTCTTCTTAGTCAGGCGCAGTTTGGCTAACCGCTCCCACATCGCTTCGACGCCGTTCACGCTGGTGAGGATGAGCCAGTCATACGTATCGAGATTTCGCAGGGCCGCATCCAAAGGCCTGAAACTGCGCGGCCTGCGAATTTCGATGAACGGAATTTCAATCACGGCCGCGCCCCGTTTGCGCAATTCCCCAGAAAGCGCACCCGCCTGGTGTTTGGCGCGGCCCACCAGCACACGAACGCCGGAGAGAGGGCGGTGTGGTCCTCTTGCGAGTTGCAGTCGATGACGGCTCTTACTTTGCAATCAGACCCCCAGGCCTTGCTTCCGCATCAATTTAGCGATTTCGGAAGCGGCCGAATCTGTGCTCTTTCCTAAAGACGCAATCACGTTGGCCTGGTCTCCCTTGGTTCGGTTCTGGCTGATCTTGAATTTAGCCTCAATCCGCGTAGCGACAATTTCGAAGCCGACGATATGCTTCAACATTCCATTGCGAAACTTGTCGCTGAGGCTGCTCCATTGCGCATAGTATTCGGGATCAAACACGTTGATAATTTCGCGCACCTCTTCCAGCAGGTGCTCCGGATCGGAAACCACGCGAGCACGGCCATACACGTGGACGGTCGCATAGTTCCAGGTGGGTACGCTATCGCGGCTTTCATACAGGCGCGGTGAAATGTAGGCGTGAGGACCGTGAAAGATGGTGAGTGATTCTTCGCCACGCTGCAGAAGTTCCCAGTGCGGATTCGCTTTGGCCATGTGTCCGTGCAGAACCATTTGATTGTCCGCTTCCCGAGCCAGGATTGGGATATGAGTGGCGTACGGACCCGTGTCCGAGGGCGAAACCAGAATGGCAAAAGGATTCGCCTGAACGAAAGAGACAATCTCGGCGTGGTCACGGACGCGGTTGAATTCCGGGATGTACATGCTGCGTGTCTCCTGGTCCAGCGAGCGACGATTTAAAGACCAAGCTAACAAGAAAAGCGCCGTCAGGTTGCGGTCACGCTTTTCGCACGTGCAGTAATTTCTCGACCTCGGCAATCACCACTCCGGCCGTGTCCTTCACTTCGACTGTAAAGACAGGCTCGTACTTCGGCAACGTCTTCAGTTTCTCGCGAATGTCTTCGATTTGGCTATCGGACAAGTGAAATTCCGCACGTACAGTTCCCTTCCCTGGTCTTCGGTAGCGGATAGTTGCAGCTTTGTCCCAGACAATGTAATCGCGGCCCAGGTTGGCCATCAGCATGAGCATGTAGAAAGCATCGGTCATGGCGAAAAGCGATCCGCCGAAGTGGGTGCCGACGTAGTTGGCGTTCCAGAAGCGCAGCTTCATCTCGACGTCGACAGCTTTCATGTCGGGCGCGATGTATTTGATGCGAATGCCTGCGCCCAAAAAGGGCGGCCAGAGGTTAATCCAGCGGCGGAGAGCATGGGAACTCTTGGTGCCGCCGAGAAGCTGCAGGAGAACGCCGCCCCTCTTCATTCGAGATCTTCGTTCGCAATTTTCATTCGGAAAATCACGGTTGCGGCGGAACAGCCAGGCCACGCCCATAGACGGCCTCGAGGATTTCGTCTCCGCCGCGGCTGAGTAGCGTTTTACCGACGGTGTTGCCCAGCAGTACGGGATCGTTAAGATTGCCATCGCGCGATTCGCGCAGCACCTTCGAGCCGTCGGGATCGGCGACGATTGCGTCGAGATGGAGTCGGCCGCTGCGAATTTCTGCAAATGCGCCGATGGGGACCTGGCAGCCCCCACCGAGGCTGTTGAGTAGAGCGCGCTCGCAAGTGGTGGCGGCGCGGGCGGCGGGGTCATTCAAGAATTCAAGATGCTGGCGAGTATTCGAGTCGCCTTCGCGAACTTCGACGCCAAGCGCTCCCTGTCCGGCGGCGGGGCACATGATTTCGGCGGGGATGATCTGCTTGATCAGTTCTGTTCTTCCCAGTCGCTTAAGTCCCGACGCCGCCAGAATAATCGCGTCATACTCGCCTTGTTCGAGTTTGCGCAGGCGCGTATCGACGTTGCCGCGCAGCGGATGAATGTCGAGATCGGGGCGGATAGCTTTGAGTTGCGCCTGGCGGCGCAGGCTGGATGTACCGACGCGCCCTCGCTGCGGCAAGTCTTCGATATTTGAATAAAGGCGAGAGCAGAAGGCGTCGCGCGGGTCTTGACGTTCTGTAATCGCGGCGATTTCGAACCCCGGGGGAAGTGCGGTAGGGAGGTCTTTTAAAGAATGCACTGCGAGATCGACGCGGCCGGCGGCGAGGGCATCTTCAATCTCCTTCGTAAACATGCCTTTGGTGCCAACCATCGCCAAAGCAACATCGGTGATCTTGTCGCCCGTAGTGTGGATAATTTCGATTTCGACTTCATGTCCCCGCGCGCGCAAAAGTGCGGAGATGTGGTTAGCCTGCCAGAGGGCCAGCTGCGAGCCGCGGGAGCCGATGCGGAGTTTAGGCATCAGTGGCGCGACTCCACGTCCTTCTTACTCAGCACTTCCTTGTTCAGCACTTCCTTGTTCAGCACTTCCTGGTTCGACTCGATTCTGTTCCCTGCCTGCGAAGCCGGACCTTTTTCTTTGTCGTGCAGATTAAACAGTCTCCGCACCACGTCAATCACTGTGGTCGCCTCGGCTTCCCTGGCCGCGGTTTTCAGAGTGGTGATGGGAGTGTGCATGACTTTGTTGATGATGCCACGGGTCAGCGCTTCGACGGCCATTTCCTGATCCGGAGTCAGCGGACCCATGCGGCCACGCACGCGATCGATTTCGGCTTGACGGATGGTTTCCAGGTGATCCTGCAACGACACGATCGTCGGCACAACGTCGAGCGTGTGCAGGCGGGCTTCGAAGCGTTCGACCTCGCTAGCGATGATGGCTTCGGCGAGTTCGGCTTCATGGCGGCGGTCGGCGACATGGCTCGTGACGGCCTGCTGCAGGTCGTCGATGTCGTAGGCGAAGATGCCGTCAAGCTTAGCCATTTCTGGCGAGACATCGCGAGGCACAGCGATGTCGATGAAGAACATTGGCCGGTTCTTGCGGCGGGCCAGAAACTGCTCTCCGTGCTCGCGGCGGAAAATGGCGTGAGGCGCGCCGGTGGAAGTGATGACGATATCGGCGCGGTCGCAGGAATTGTAGAGATCGTCGAACTTGATGGCCTGGCCGTTGAACCTCTGCGCCAGCCCGATGGCGCGGTCGTAAGTCCGGTTGGCGACGAAGATGGAGGCGCAGCCGTGAGCCATCAGGTGGCGCGCGGCGAGTTCGCTCATCTTGCCGGCGCCGACGATAAAAACATTCTTGCCCTGCAAAGTACCGAAAATCTTCTTCGCCAACTCCACTGCAACCGAGGCGATAGAAACCGAAGACGATCCCACGGCAGTCTCACTGCGCACGCGCTTGGCGACGGCAAAAGCGCGGGTGAAGAGCTGATCGAGTTGGCCACGAACCGAGCCCACAGCGCGGGCGGTAGCGTAAGCCTCTTTCACCTGTCCCAGGATCTGAGCTTCGCCGACCACCATCGAATCCAGGCTGGAAGCCACGCGGAAGAGGTGCCGCACCGCATCCTTCTCACGAAATTCATATAGATGGGAATCTAGTTCGTCGGCCGTGAGGTGAAAATGATCGTGTAGAAAGCCGCGCAAGTCAGCCGAGCCGTTCGACGTATGCGTGACCATCTCCACGCGATTGCAGGTGGAAATGATCATGCCCTCTTCGACGCCGGGATGGGCAGTAAGATCGCGGCAGCAATCGGGCAGGCGCGACTCCGGAATGGCCAGGCGCTCGCGCACTTCGAGCGGAGCGCTCTTGTGATTCACGCCAATGAGTTGATATCTCATGAGGCGGCAAACCTGTGAATGGTCGAGAAATAGTTCGCGGCCCAGGCTACAACTGCGGCCACAAAGGCAAAGGTGGCGAGCACGGCGGCGCGGCGGCCACGCCATCCCGAATTCCACCGCGTGAAAACCATCACCATGTAGACAACCCACATCAGGATCGACAACAGGATTTTAGGATCGGTAAAGTCCACATGTCCGTAGGTCGACATGGCCACGATGGAGCCTGTGATCAGACCGAGCGTCATGAAGGGAAAGCCGAGAAGCAAAGAGCGGTAGCCGATCTGGTCAATCACTTCTAGCGCCGGCAAAAACGAAATCAGGCTGCTGGGCTTCTTGGCTTTCAGGCGGCGCTCTTGGAGAAGGTAGAGCAGGCTGGCGCCGAAGCTGAGGACGAGGGCGGCATATCCAGTAAAGATCAGAATGATGTGTGCGATCAGCCATCCCTTGTGCTGGACGAATGCCGTTAACAGGACAGGCTGCTCGTCAATGGCGGCGACAAAGGTAAGAAAGAAGACAATGGGAAATACGACCACGCCGGGCGAAGTGGTCTGGTAGATGGCATAGATGATCATGAAAAACGTCATCGAAAAGAAAGCCAGCAGCGACTCCCCGTTATGCACGGATGCCCACACCACGTGCCCAGAGAGGAAAAGCTCGACCAGCGACACAAAGTGAAAGACCATGCCCAGGCTGGCGGCGTGCAGTGCGATGCGGCTGAAAAGATCGCTGGTGCGGCTGAGCGCGAAGAAGGCGTAGGTCAGCCCGATGAAGTAGCAAGCCAGCGCGAAGCGCAACCAAAGTAATGACATAAGCTAGGTAAGTATCAGAGTCCGCTGAGTTTAATGCAAGTTGGCACGAACTTCTACGGCTGGTTATGTCAACTCTATTAGGGTGCAGGGGACCATCCCTTCCCACAGATTATATTCTGCACCGAGAAGTTACAGGGAGAAACGCTAACGATCACGCGTGGTGGTGATCTGCATCACAAAAACCCTTATGATAGGGCTTCTTCCGCATAAGTCTAGGAAAACGCGACGAGTCATGGTATGGTGGCCCGGAATTTTGTCAGGAGGACTCGCATGCGCAACGCCGCGATAATGCTGGTTTTAGCCTGCATCACGTCGCTTGTGATGGCGCAAGAAAAGACAGACGACGGCCCGACGAATGAGAAGGCGCAAAAAACATACAAGGAGGGCTTGGACTACCTGCAACGGCGAATGACTGACGCGGCCCTAGAGAACTTCAAGAAGGCCGACAAGCAGGACGGCGGACATTGCCTGGCATGCCAGAAAAAGATGATCAAGTATGGGCTTGAACTCCGGGAGTGGAAGCCCGCCGAAACTGCCGCGGAAGAGATGGTAGAGCAGGCGCAAGGCGAGAAGAATGTAGCCATCGCGCACTATCAATTCGGCATCGTGCTGTTCAATGAAGGGATGGACAAACACAAAGACGAGATGTTTGGCCGTGCCCACGACGAGATGACCAAGGCGCTGGCGGTGGCTGCGAAATTCCCCCAGGCCATATTCGCTGATGGGCAGGTCCTGGCGCACCTGAAGCAGGATGACGCAGCCAAGGCGAGGTTTGAGGAGTTTGTAAAGATGCGGCCGGAGGACGAGCCAGACCGGCAGCGGGCGCTGCGCTACATCAGCCAGCCGGAGCTGGCAAGAGCCAGAATGGCGCCGGCGTTTGCGGTTACTACTACGGATGGACAGCGGGTTTCCATGGACGATCTCACGGGAAAGGTTGTGCTGATTGATTTCTGGGCGACCTGGTGTGCGCCTTGCCGCGAGGCCCTGCCTCATATGCGCGAGATCGCGAAGAAATTCCAGGGGCAACCCCTGATCGTACTGAGTGTGAGCCTCGACAATGATGAACAGAAGTGGAAAGACTTCATTGCGAAGAACGAAATGACCTGGCCGCAGTATCGTGATGGTGGCTTCAGCGGACAGATTGCGAAGATGTTTGGTGTTGCAGCAATTCCTCACACCTTCACCGTCGACGCCGACGGCGTCCTGCAGGATGAGCACATCGGCGATGCTGCAATCGAAGGCAAGCTGAAGAAGCTCCTGGCACGAGCGCGGGAGCTGCAGAGGCCAGCGAAGCTAGCCCAATAAAGTCGGACTCCTATTCCACTCCCAAACTAGCTAGCGCTTCCTCCAGCAGGGTTGCAGCAATAACCAGGCGGCGGCCATGCGTCTTTACGTCTTCCAGATCGTCGAAGGCGCGGAAGAGGCGGAGCTTGGCCGCGGCGTACTGCTCAGTGTCGCTAAGCGGTCGCCCATGAGCTTTCACCCATGCTTCCATCGCTTTTCCCGGGAGGAAGACACTTACGGCATAGGTCAGCTTGCGATCCGAAGTGACGTCAAAAACGAATTCCGTGGCGGGGGCCTCTGGATCGTTCGCGAGGGCGGCACGCTGACCCACGAAGTAGTACTGATAGACATACCCCTGAGTGCCGGCATAGGTCTTTAGGCGGCGGATGGTCATGTCCAACATTATGAACGGTCGCAGGAAGGTTGTCGTCGGTGGTCAGCGGTTGTCCCAGTTCAGGTCTCAGTTCTGTGCCAGGCACTGTCTCCTCAGCAGCGCTGACTAAGTTTTCTACCAGGAACTGCCGATAGCTTCATTGCAATGATGCCGCACTGGAATTGGATCGCACTCGGCGCTCTGGCCGTCCTCGTGGGTTACCAGCAGTTTCACATTTATCGGATTCACCAGAAGTCCAAGAAACGCGAGGAGTTGTTTGAAATCATCACCGAAAATGCGGCCGACATGATCGCGCTGGTCGACGTCAAGGGACATCGGCTTTACAACAGCCCCGCATATAGGCGAGTTCTGGGTTATTCCTCTGCGGAACTGGGAGAGACTTCATCTTTTGAGCAGATTCACCCCGACGATCGTTTCAAGGTGCTGGAGGCGGCGCGCGAGGCGCGCAGCACTGGAGTCGGCAGAAAGCTGGATTACCGCATCCGGCACAAAGATGGCACATGGCGCGTTTTGGAATCGATTGCCAGCGCCATTCGAAATGAAAAGGGAGAGGTCAGCAAGCTGGTCATTGTGAATCGCGATGTAACCGAGCGCAAACGGGCGGAAGAACAACTGGAACATAACTCCTTTCATGATGCGCTGACCGGGCTGCCCAATCGCCGGCTGTTTCTGGATCGGTTGCAGCATATGTTTGCCCGGGCGCGGCGGAGCCCGGAGCGCCAGTACGCGGTCTTGTTTGTGGATCTGGATGGTTTCAGAGTGTTCAACGACACCATGAGCCCCACCATCGGCGATCAGGTGATCATCGAAGTAGGCCATCGTCTGGCAACTTCTCTGCGGGACCAGGACACAGTTTCGCGACCCCAGGACAGCCTAACTTTGAAGACCGCCGTGCTTTCCAGGATGGGCGGAGACGAATTCACCATCCTGCTGGAAGGAGTGACCGATCCGAGCGACGCGATGCGCGCCGCCAAGCGGATTCTCGCGGCGGTAGCCGAGCCCTTGGTGGTGGAAGGACGTGAAGTGCGCACCTCAGCAAGTGTGGGCATCGCCATGGGTACGGCGGCGCACGAGCGTGCTGAGGATCTGCTGCAGGACGCTGACGTTGCCATGCGCCGCGCCAAAGCTATGGGAGGGGGCCGCTGCGAAGTGTTTGATCAGGCCATGCACACACGCGCCATCAACCGGTTGAAGCTCGAAGGCGAATTGCGCGAGGCCATAGTGAAGCGCCAGTTCCGCGTGCTCTACCAACCGATTCTGACGCTGGGAACGAAACGAATTGTAGGCTTTGAGGCGCTATTGCGATGGCAGCACCCTGAGCAGGGGCTAATTTCTCCGCTCAAGTTCATGGAGGCGGCGGAAGATACGGGCTTGCTGGTCTCAACCGGCCAATGGGTAATTCATGAGGCATGTCAGCAGTTACGGGCCTGGAAGATGGAAATTCCCACCATGGGGACCGAAACCATAAGCATAAACATTTCCGCCAAGCAGTTGGCTGATTCCCGCTTCGTCAGCGGCTTGGAAACGACTCTTCGCCAGGCGGGGCTCGACCCGGCGCAGCTGTGTGTGGAGATTACCGAGAACGTCGCGGCAGCCGATCCAACGCTGACCCTGACGGTCCTCTCCCAACTCAAGCAAATGAGGCTTGGCGTCATCCTCGATGATTTTGGCAGCGGTAATTCATCGTTGAACGCTCTGCGGCAATTGCCGGTCGACTCGTTGAAGATCGACTGTGCCTTGGTGGGGGGAATGCAGCTTGATCGCGGTGCATGTGACACGGTGGAGGTGATCCTGTTGCTGGCTCGCAAATTGAAATTAAAAGTGATCGCCGAAGGCATTGAGTCTGCCAAACAACTCGATCACCTGATCAGCCTGGGGTGTGAACTGGGACAAGGATATTTGCTCTCGCAGCCGCTTGAGGCAAAGGCTGCGGGCCTGTTCTTGCGCGCGAGCACTTCGGTTCCGCAAGCGAAGGTGGCAGGAGCGAAATAGCCGCACACAACAACTTCATTGGCCACGAACACCGTCAGTACGAGATCCGTGACTTGGGCGTGGGTGGCTGCTTCAGCCATCGATTTTTGCCTCCCGCAATTGCTTCACCGCCGTCTCAGAGCTGACCGGCGAATAATAAACTTCCTTGAAAGTATAGGATTTGGCCTTGGTGGCGAGAACTGGCATGATTTCGATGTGCCAGTGATAGTCGTCGTCGATGGTCTTCCAGTAACCCAGAGTCTTCGAGGGATGCAGGCTGTTAGGCGAAGTATGCAGCACGAGATGAAAACTTTCTGTCACGGTACGTACGCGCTGCAAGGTTCTGCGCAAAAGCGCGGCGAGATTGGTTCGTAGACCGGGCTTTGAAAGTCCGGTGCGCTCGAACGAGGCTTCGTGGTTGCGCGGCATGATCCAGGTCTCGTAGGGGACGCGCGGGGCGTACGGTCCGAGAGCGACGTAATCACCGCGAGCCTCGATTACTCGCGATGCCTGACGTTCTTCCTGCGTAAGAATGTCACAGAACACGCAGCGCTCTTTCTGCATAAAATACTCGCGACCCGCGCGCAATTCGTAAAGCACGCGCCGCGGCACGAACGTGGTGGCCGTGACCTGCGACGAGGGATGGGCGAATTCCTGGCCGGCGTTGGCGCCGTAATCCTTATAGACACTGACGTACTTGATGCGCGGATCGCGCTTGAGGTCCATGATGCGTTCGGCGGCGAGCCTAAGGAATTGACCGATCTCGTCGTCGCTGGCGCTCCAAAGCTGGCGGTCGTGCCGCGGATTCTCGACCAGAACCTCATGCGCGCCGACTGAACTCATGCGGTCATAAATACCATCCCCGCGGCGACCGGGCTCGCCTTCGATGTGGTAGAGCGGGGTGGGATGCACCATCGAGCGTGCTGACCATCCTGATGTGGCAGGCACAGCAGAGATGACCTGCGTGGCTTCGGGAGAATCCGGGCAAAAACGACAGGCGCCTTCAGGACGCGGAACGCTGGGCTCGTCTCCCGTCATAACCCAGGAGCGCGTGATGGGATCTTTGCGGAGTTCCATGTATTAGGTAAACACCCGGAGAGAAGGCTCGTCAACTGAGATTTAAAGCCGCCGCTGTGATAGGCGGTACAAAAGATGAAGGCCCGGCTTTGTTATAATCCGCGCCAAGCCTGCTTTGATGACCGAGCCGTCCACTCCGCTGATGCGGCAATATGCCGCCGTCAAGAAAGAACATCCGACCGCGCTGCTGTTTTTCCGCCTGGGGGACTTCTACGAACTTTTCTTTGAGGACGCGATTGTGGCCTCGAAAGAGCTGCAGATCACGCTGACTTCGCGCAACAAAGAGAAAGGCATCGCGGTGCCGATGTGCGGCGTGCCCCACCACGCGGCAGAGGGCTATATTGGCAAGCTCATTCGCAAAGGTTTCAAGGTAGCCATCTGCGAGCAGATGGAAGATGCGCAGCTCGCCAAAAAGCAGATTGGCACGAAACTTGTGCGGCGCGAAGTGACGCGCGTGGTCACGCCTGGCACGGCGGCAGATTCGTTGCTGGGTTCGGAAGAAAATAATTTTCTGGCTGCGCTGGCGCAAGTGGGCGACAGGGTGGGCTTTGCGGCGCTCGATCTTTCCACAGGAGAGTTTCGCGCCACGGAATTTGCCGGTGAAAGCGCGCTGCGCCGGGTGCAGGAAGAACTGGAACAGCTTCGGCCAAAGGAACTGCTGTATGGCTCGGCAGCTCCGTTGTTCGATGCCAAGACCAGCCGAACCCAGACGCCTCAGCCTCGCGCATCTGGGGCCACATGCACGGAGACTCCGCTCGACGACTGGATTTTTGCGCCCGACCATGCAATTCCGCTGCTGGAGAATCATTTTGGAGTGTTGTCCCTGGAGGGCTTTGGCCTGGCGGGACGAATGGCTGCCGCGGCCGCTGCTGGAGCAATCCTTTATTACGTGCGCTCGACGCAGCGCGGATCGCTCGATCACGTGGACCGCATCGGATGGTACGAACGCCAGAATTGCCTGGTGCTCGATGCGGTGACAGTCAGAAATCTCGAGCTGATTGAGCCGCTGTTTACCGGGACGGATGCGGGAGTTACGCTATTTCGCTCGATCGATGCCGCGGTAACTCCCATGGGCAAGAGGCTGCTTCGGGCTTGGCTGCTGCGGCCGTCGCTCGATCTTTCTGAAATCAAGGCTCGCCTGGACGCAGTGGAGGTGGGCGTGAACGATACCATCGCGCGCGAGGAATTACGGCGCGCTCTCGATGGAGTATTCGACCTGGAGCGCCTTCTGAGTCGCGTCACCCTTGAAACTGCGAATCCGCGGGACGTGCTCGCTCTGGCCGCGTCGCTAGGAAAGATTCCTGCAATCAAAACTGCCGTCGGCCGTTTAGCGGCGGAACGATGGAAGACGGTGCACGCGTCGCTCGACGAACTGGGCGATTTGCGCGGCCGCATTGAACAGACGATTGTGGCCGAGCCTCCGCTTAGCTTTGCCGATGGCGGAGTAATTGCCCCTGGCGTGGATCGTGATCTGGACGAACTTCGCGAACTCTCGCGCAACAGCAAGCAAGTGCTGGCGCAAATCGAGCAGCGGGAACGCGGGCGAACCGGCATTGGCTCACTCAAGGTGAAGTTCAACTCCATCTTTGGCTATTACATCGAGGTTTCCAAGCCGAATCTGCATCTCGTCCCGCAAGATTACGAACGCAAACAAACTTTGGTGGGCGCGGAACGGTTCACCACGCCCGAGTTGAAAGAGTACGAGGCCAAGATTCTTGACGCCCAGGAAAAGATTGTAGAGATCGAGCGGCGGCTCTTCACCGAGTTACGCACCGCAATTGCTGCTGAGGCCAAACGAATCCGTCAGACAGCGCTGGCCCTAGCGGAAGTAGACGTCCTTGCGTCTCTGGCCCACATCGCAGCGCTGCGGAATTACTGCCGGCCGCGATTTATTGCCGCCGCAGAGGGTGAAGCCGGGGAACTTGAGATCGTTGAAGGCCGGCATCCAGTGATCGAGCAACAAGAGATGGCCGGAGGCAGCGAGCGCTATGTACCCAACGACCTCTACCTGAATGGGACCACGCACACCATCCTGCTGGTGACTGGGCCAAACATGGGAGGCAAGTCTACCTACCTTCGGCAAACCGCGCTGATTGTGATCCTGGCGCAGATGGGAGCGTTCGTTCCGGCGCGCTCGGCGCGGCTCAGCATTATAGACCGCGTCTTCACCCGCATCGGAGCCAGCGACAATCTGGCCCGCGGGCGCTCGACCTTTATGGTCGAGATGACGGAAACGGCGGCGATACTACATACCGCGACCGCGCGATCGCTCATTCTGCTGGATGAAGTGGGCCGGGGCACTTCGACTTACGATGGGCTGGCCATCGCCTGGGCCGCAATCGAATATCTGCACGCGCGGGTACGCGCCAAGACTCTATTCGCCACACATTATTTTGAACTGACGGAATTGGCGGAGCAGCTGGCAGGCGTCAAGAACTATCACGTTTCGGTGAAAGAAACCGGTGGCGGTATCGCGTTCTTGCGCAAGGTTGAGCCGGGAGCGGCCGACCGCAGCTATGGCATCGAGGTTGCTAAACTAGCCGGCTTGCCGAATGAAGTTGTCACGCGCGCGCGCGAGGTGCTGGCCGAGCATGAATCGGCCGAACGTCAACTGACGGAACATCTTTCGCCGGGGTCGACGCCGCCACCCACGCAGCTAACCATCTTCACGCCGATTTCGCAGCCCGTGCTGGAAAAGTTGCGTGAAGTAGACTTGAACCGGCTTACGCCGCTGGACGCGCTGAATTTGCTGGCGCAGTTGAAGAAGCAGGCACTGTAATCGTCGCTCCAGTCATGGCATAGAATCTAGGAAGAATCTGAATGACAAGATCGAAAGAACCGAGCACAGACGGCGTCGTCAGACTGTATCCCAGCAAAAGAAAGCCGCCGAAGCTTACGCTTACGAAACTTGATCGAGACACGATACTTATCGAAGGGAACGCCTCAGCCCTTGAATTTTTAGGGCACTTTATCTTGGCTCACTCCCGCGCCGACAAGGAGGACTGCCACCGCAGCCTCCATCCAAAGGGAGCAGGCAACGCATGGTTTACAAAAGAATCGACTCTGGGCTTCTATCTCCACAAGCTCCCATGCGATGAAGGTCACGTCCTTCGCACGAACATCAAGAACAAATGAAGAAAACCGTGAACATTGGCCAGGTTCTAATCGTCGGCTTTGCCGGCACGAAGATGACGCCTCGCCTCGCTTCCCTGCTTACGCGCCTGCAGCCTGCCGGCGTGATCCTGTTCGCACGAAACATAAAGACTTCCGACCAAACCCACCTGCTGCTGCGCGATTGCCAGAAGTGCGTTTCGACGCCGCTGTTCACTTGCGTCGATCTCGAAGGGGGCAGCGTTGACCGCTTTCGCGACGTGCTCGGTCCAGCGCCCGCGGCGGCGGATGTGTTCGCCACCGCCGACCGGAAACTCTTTCGCAAGCACGGCCAGGTAATTGGAGAGAACTGCCGCGCTCTCGGATTCAACGTTGACTTCGCTCCGGTGCTCGACCTGGCCTTTGAATCCTCGCGCAGCGTAATGAGTTCGCGATCGGCTTCGGCAGATCCGCGCGCCACGATCGCGTATGCGCGGGAGTTTCTCGCTGGGCTTCGCGCCTCTGGCGCGCTGGGATGCGGCAAACATTTTCCCGGTCTGGGGGAGGGTACGCTCGACAGCCATCACGAGCTGCCGGTAATCAAGAAGTCGTTGAAGAAACTTTGGACAGAGGACATCGCTCCTTATCGCACGCTTCGCGCGCAGTTACCGATGATTATGATTTCGCATGCGGCGTATCCGCTGATCACTGCTGACCGAACTCCAGCCTCGCTTTCCAAGGTTTGGATTACTGACATACTGCGCAAGCGCATCGGTTACCGCAACCTGATTGTGTCGGATGATCTGGAGATGGGTGGAGTCTTGTCGGCCGCTCCCACCGCTAAGGCTGCGGTTGAGTTCATTCGAGCCGGCGGAGATTTGTGTCTCATCTGCCATCGTGAGGACTACATCATTCAAGCCTACGAGGAAATAGTAGAGACGATCGAGCGCGACTCGAAGTTCGCCAGGCGCGTTGCGGAATCGGCGAGGCGAGTGCTGGGGTTCAAGAAGAAGTTGGCAAAGCTACTGCGCCGGGTTAAGCCGCCCTCTAACGCAACGGTTGAAAAGCTTTCGCGCAAGCTGTGGGAATTCGGCGAGCAGGTGCGACTGGAAGGCCTGGTGCGTTCCGAAACAGCTCGCGCCACTAATTCGCGGCGGCCGCGGTCATGACGAAGAAAGACATGATCGTGGCCGGAGTGATGAGCGGCACATCGGCGGATGGCGTCAATGTGGCGCTGGTGCGGATCAGCCAGCGCTCCCGCAGACGCTTTGAACTAATCGGACACTCCGAATACGCATACCCCAAACAAGTTCGCGCCGCTGTCCTGGGCGCGATGAATGCTTCGCGAGCCAGCGTGGCCGATCTGGCGCGGTTAAGTTTTCTGCTGGGCGAACTCTATGCCGATGCCGTGCTGGCCTCTCAGCGCCGGTTCCGCGCGAAAGTAAATCTGGTCGGCTGCCACGGACAAACTCTTTACCACCAAGGCGAGGCGCAACTGTTTCTAGGACGCAAGATTGCTGCCACGTGGCAGACCGGTGAGGCAGCAATCATCGCGTCGCGAGCGGGCGTGCCGGTAGTTTCCGACTTCCGTCCGGCGGATATGGCAGCCGGTGGCAAAGGCGCGCCGCTGGTTCCCTTTCTTGACTACATGCTATTCCGCGACGCGCGCGTGGGAAGAATTGTGCAAAACATCGGCGGCATCGCGAACCTCACCGCGATCCCGGCAGGCGCGGCCGCAAGCGATGTGATCGCCTTCGATACCGGACCTGGGAACATGGTGATCGACGCCATCACCGAGAAGCTTTTTGGTCAAGCGTTCGATCGCGACGGAAAGAGCGCAGCGTCAGGACAAGCGCAGGACAAGGTCGTCCAGAAAATATTGCGCCAAGAGTTCTTTCGCAAACGCCCTCCGAAGACCGCAGGACGTGAAGAGTTCGGCCGAGAGTTTGTGCGCGATTTTCTGCGAAGCTGCGGACGCTGCAAGAAGCAAGACGCGGTCGCGACCGCTACTTCGCTCACTGCCAAATCGATTGCACACGCAGTGCGCACGCTCGCGGCACAGATCGCGGGCTCTTCTCGTAAGCAAAAGTTTCACGAGATGATTCTTTCCGGCGGGGGGGCGAAGAATGCGACGCTCTTCGCCATTCTGACCCGAGAACTCGCAGCCTTAGGAATGCGGCTGCGACTGTCCGACGAATTTGGGTTGCCCTCAACTGCGAAAGAGGCTATAGCCTTCGCGGTTCTGGCGCATGAAACCTGGCACCGGCGGCCGTCCAGCATTCCATCCGCGACGGGTGCAAAACGCGCAGCAGTGCTCGGCAAAATCTCGTATCCTTAGACTCGCAAGCCAACCACGCTGAATCTATGCCGATTTACATCGCCATGCTGCGCGGAATTAACGTAGGCGCACACAAGCGCATTAAGATGGAGCAGCTCCGAGCATCGTTCGAAGCGCTGGGATTCGAGCAGGTGAGAACCTACATCCAAAGCGGAAACGTGGTTTTCAAAGCTCCGAAGATTTCTCCGTCGGCTCTGTCTAAACGAATCGAGGAACGAATACTCACAGATTTTGGTTTCCAGGTTTCTGTTGTTTCACGAACTGTCGAAGGGATGGCGCGAACGATTGCGAACAATCCTTTCCTGAGGGACCGCGGTATCGATCACGAAAAGCTTCACGTCACTTTTCTTTCCGAGGCTCCTGCGCCCGCCGCTCTATCAAAGCTGGCAGCGCTTACTGCTGCCCCCGATCAGTGCAGCTGCCTCGGCAAAGAAATTTATCTCTATCTTCCAAACGGAACTTCCGAAAGCACTTTAATGAAAGCTTCTTTCGATCGAGTGCTCTCGGTCGTCGCTACCACGCGCAACTGGAGAACGGTGAACACTATTCACCAGATGTGCCAGGAATGCCGCTGATGGGGCGGACGATTCTCGCGGCTCTTTGTGCGCTTTCGTTTGCTTTTCTGCTCTCCTGCTCTAACAGGCCCGATCCCAACACGCTGGTGATGGTGATCGAATCGAGCCCAACGAATCTGGACCCGCGGGTGGGAGTCGATGCACAATCGGAGCGCATCGACAATTTGATCTTCGACGACCTGCTCTCGCGCGGAGACAATCTGGATGTGGCGCCAGGACTGGCCGAGCGTTGGGAAATTCCCGATCCGCTGACCTACGTCTTTCACTTGCATCACGGCGTGCAGTTTCACGACGGGCGTCCACTCACTTCGCGCGATGTAAAGTGGACCTTCGATTCCCTGCTTCAAGGCAAGGTACGGAGTACAAAGGCCGCCGTTTATCGCTTCGTGGACCACATCGACACGCCCGATGAATACACCGTTACCTTCCACATGAAGGAGCCGTCTGCAACGTTGTTATGGAACCTTTCGGACGGTGCGGTCGGCGTTGTGCCTTACGACAGCGGAAATGAAGTGACGTCGCGCCCGATCGGCTCCGGACCGTTCAAGTTTGTCAGCGCTGAGACGGATAAAGAAGTCGTCCTGGAACGCAACGACGAGTACTGGAGTGAGAAACCCAAACTGGCCCGCGTGCGCTTTGCCGTGGTGCCGGATGCAACCACGGAGGCTCTCGAACTGCGCAAAGGCAGCGCCGACGTCATCATCAACGCTTCGTTCCCCCCCGACACGGTGCTGACCTTGAAGCGCGAACCGTCTCTGGTCGTCGAATCCGCCCCCGGAACTGTGCTGGCTTACTTGGGCTTCAACCTGCGTGATCCCATTCTGAAAGACGTGCGAGTGCGCCAGGCTATCGCCTATGCGCTCGACCGCCAGCCGATGATCGAGTATCTGTGGCGTGGCTGGGCGCAACCGGCGCGCAGTATTCTTCCGCCTCAGAGTTGGGCCTACAACGGCGACGTCCCTCCGTACAATCACAATCCCGAGAAGGCGCGGGCGTTACTGGATGCTGCGGGCTATCACGAGGTGAACGGCGTGCGCTTTCACATTGCCATGAAGACTTCCGTCAACGAGAACACGCGCCTGATGGCGGCCGTGATGCAACAGCAACTGCGGGAAGTGGGCATTGTGCTCGACATCCGCACTTTCGAGTTCGCCACGTTCTTCGCCGACGTGACCCACGGGGTGTTCCAGCTTTATGGGCTGCGCTGGATCGGAGGCAACGAAGATCCGGATATCTTCGAATATGCATTTCACTCGGCGAAATTTCCGCCCAATGGCGCCAACCGAGGTTTCTATTCGAATCCGAAAGTGGATGCGCTCATCGATCAAGCCCGTCGCGAAGTGGATCCTAAACTGCGCAAGCCCATCTATGCCGAGGTTCAGCGCATAGTGGCCGAAGAGCTGCCTTACATCGATCTTTGGTATCTGGACAACGTTCTCGTCCACAACAAACGAGTCGTGAATTTGAAGTTGAATCCAGCCGGCAACTACGATTTTCTGCGGAGCGCGGAATTGTCAACGAATCAGAATTAATTATCGTAAAGACGTAGCGCTCCACGTCTCTACGACGGACTGCTTTTCGACAAATTCTGACCTAATCTTCGCGTGTTACCATCGGATTCTGCCTTATCGCATGCGAATTCTCTTCATCGGCGATATCTTCGGACGGCCCGGGCGAACCATCGTCAAAGACCGCCTTCCCGGAATTGTCCGTGATCAGGCAATTGATCTGGTCATAGCCAACGGTGAGAACTCGGCGGCGGGGTTCGGAATCACTCCCGCCCTCGCCGAAGAATTGTTCGAGCTGAATATCGACGTGATCACCACCGGCAACCATGTCTGGGACAAGCGCGAAATTCTCGACTACTTTCAGATGGTAGAGGGCAATGGCCACGGACCGCAGAGGCGTTTGCTGCGTCCGGCAAACTATCCTGCGGACATGCCCGGCTGGGGCCTGTATCAGGGGCAGAAGGCAAAAATCCCTTATGCCGTGATCAACCTGCAGGGACGCGTATTCATGGCGTCGAACGACGATCCGTTCCGCACCGCCGACCAGCTGTTGCAGAAGATTGAGGCCAAGATCATTTTCGTGGACTTTCATGCCGAGGCGACCTCGGAAAAGATTTCACTGGGCTGGTATCTCGACGGCCGCGTAACCGCAGTGGTGGGAACGCACACGCATGTGCCGACAGCCGACGAACGCATTCTGCCCCAGGGAACAGCCTACGTCACAGATGTTGGCATGACCGGCCCCTATGACGGAGTGATCGGGGTGAAGAAGGAACTCGTGGTCAACAAGTTCCTCAACGGCATGCCCGTGCGCTTTGAGCCCGCCACAGGCGACGTTCGGCTGTGTGCCGTGGTCATTGATTGCGACGAGAAGACCGGCAAGGCGCGCAATATCGAGCGCCTGATGCTGAGTTAACTCCGCATTCCTGCAAGAAGGCCACCTCACGGCGTTCCCAGGGTGCACCGCTCGATACGAAGGTCCAGTTAAGCCCAAAGGTACCCTGCACTAATAGCCCTCTTCAGTGAGTAGGGGGCAGGTTAAAATTAAAGCCAATGCGTCACGCGTCGTCCATCCTTACAGTTTATCTTCTGGCCGCCGTGCTGGGAGTTCCGGCATTTGCCGGGAGCGATGCCGCCGTCGACATCCCGAACATTTCCTGCGGCAATGGCATTCCGGGCGGCGTCAACTGTATTGCCACCAAGAAGAGTCTCAAGGAAGCCCGTAACGCCTATGCCCACGGCTTGAAGCTCCACGATCGCGGACATCTGGAAGAATCTCTCGCTCAATTTAGTGACGCTTCACGGTTCGCTCCGCAAGATCTTTCGTTCGCGTCGGCGCGAGAAGTTACGAAGGCACAGTTGGTCTTTCAACACACCGAGCTTGGCGATAAATTTCTCGCCAACGCCCAGCGCGAGCAAGCGGTGGCCGAATATCGTGCGGCGCTGATGCTTGATCCGGAAAATGCTTTTACTCAGCAGCGGCTCGAGGAAGCGATGCGCGATCCGGCGGCCGCTTCCAAAGTCGTCGGAATGGCGCTGGCGGACTCTGCTGAAATTAATCTACAGCCCAAGGGCGAGAAAGCTACGTTCCACTATCGCGGCGATGTTCGCGGAATGTTCACCGAACTGGGCTCGGCGTACGACGTTAAACCTGAATTTGACGACTCGGTGGCAACCAAGACGGTGCGTTTCTACGTTGACGACGTTGACTTTGTCACGGCCCTGACCCTGGCCTGCCGCGTCAGCAAGACCATGTGGACGCCTCTGGACGCACACCAGGTGTTCATTGCAGCCGACACCACGGACAATCACAAGCAGTTTGACCGCATGTCGCTGGGTACGTTTTCCGTTCCCGGAGTCACCACCCCGCAGGAAGTGACGGAAATGATCACGTCGCTGCGCAATATCTGCGACTTTCAAAAAATCAGCACTGGGCAAGGCGGAAGGGTGGAAGTGCGCGCGCCCCAGCCCATGTTGCGGGCGTGCGCGACGTTATTGCAGCAGTTGACCAGCGAGCGTCCGCAGGTTTCGCTGGATATTCAGATCTTCCAGATCAACCACAACTTCACCCGCGAAATCGGCATGCACATTCCGAATACGTTCAATATGTTCAACCTGCCGGTGGCGGCGGTGGCAGCTGCGGCCGCGGCTCTGGGCGGGCAGAACCTCGCGTCGCTCGCCAACCAACTTATTTCTTCCGGTGGCATCAACCAGGCGGGGAGTTCGGCTCTGTCGGGACTTCTAGCGCAACTGCAGGGCCAGCAGAATTCCATTTTCAGCCAGCCGCTGGCTACTTTTGGCGGCGGCCTCACGTTCTCAGGAGTGAGCTTGGATCACCTTACGACCGCTCTTTCCCTAAACGAGTCGTGGTCACGCAGTCTGAGCCACGTCACGTTGCGCGCATCGCAGGGAAACGAAGCGACCTTCCATTTGGGAGAGCGCTATCCCATCCTCAACGCTTCCTACGCGCCAGTCTTCAACTCGTCAGCGATTTCCGCGGTGGTGGGGAATCAAAGCTACGTCCCGCCTTTTCCGTCGGTCAGTTATGAGGATCTGGGGTTAAGCCTGAAGGCGAAGCCCGTGATTCATGGCGACGCAGAAGTGACCATGGCTCTCGAACTGCAGGTGCGTTCCCTGACCGGGCAGAGTTCTAACGGCGTGCCCGTGATTTCCAATCAGGAGTACAAAGGCAGCATCCGCCTCCGCGATGGAGAATCAGCTGTAGTAGCGGGAGAAATCACCACCAACGATCAGCTCTCGATGAGCGGCATTCCGGGCATTGCAGCCCTTCCCGGCTTTAATCAAGCCTTCACCGATAACAATCGCATGAAAGAGGACGACGAGCTGCTGATCGTCATCACGCCGCACGTGGTCGCCAACCGGGACCACCTTACGGATGAGATTTGGGTAAGCGAGAAATAGCGACGCCGGTCACTTCCCTTGCTTCGCGGCAAAGTCCACCAGCCCCTTCAGACTGGCAGCCGGAACCTGACTCACATTTCCGATGCTGCGCCCGTTGATAAAAAGAGTCGGCGTGCCGGTCACGTTCACGGATTTTCCCAAAGCTAGCGAAGCGTCCACATGTGCTTTGGTCACTGGAGTGGAAGCGCAAGTGGCAATATCCGCACCTTTGACGCCCGCGCCATCGGCCAAGGCCGTCAGTTTCTCGTCGGCGTTTTCAGCGGTGATGTCGGCCTGAGTCTCGTAGGTTTTCGCAACGAACTTCCAGAATGCATCGTTCGAGGCTTGCCCGACGCAGTCGGCGTAAGCGGCGCCTTTTGCGGCCCAGTTGTGCATCTCCAGGGGAAAGTTCTGAAAGACGAAACGCACGTCAGGTTCAGAAGCAATAAGGCCTTCGATTGCCGGCTGCGCGGCTTTGCACGCCGGGCACTGCAAGTCGCCGAACTCGACAATCGTCACCGGTGCGTTCTTCGGCCCGCGCGACGGGCCGGTGATGCCTTTCTCGAGCGTTTTCTTCGCCGCATCGAATGGCTTGGCGCCAAATGGGATGATGTCGCCAACCACGGCGTGGTCGCCATCGGGCGTCACATAGAACCGGCTGAGCTGTTGCCCCTGTGGGCTGGCCAGAACCACATCGACCTGGGCCAGCCCCGGTACGGGAGCTGGCTTGATGCTTGCGATCTTCCAACTTATCTGCGTTTCATAGCCGAAAGTCTGTTGCATGAAAGCGTCCACCGTAGCTTCCGAAGGGAGATTGACGGTGGCTCCCGGGGCAGGCTTTTCCGCCGACTTTGCGGTGACAGAATTTTGAGCGGCGACTAGGCTGCACGCCAGCCCGAGAACGAGAATCAGATTAAGAGAAGAGCGCATGGGTTCCTTTCAATTCAGCAATTATTTGTGAAGGCAGGGCAACCGGAATTTCCTGACGAATCGTAAGCAATCTCTTTCAAACCTCGTTCTTCGCCGCGATGGGAAAACGGCGGCCGTAGCCGAAGGCCTTCGAAGAAATCTTGATGCCTGGTGCGGCCTGCTGACGCTTATACTCGGCGCGGTCCACCATTCGGACTACCTGCTTCACGACTTCGATGTCGAATCCACGGTCGGTTGCGATTCGCTCGGCCGAGTGCGCGTCTTCGACGTAATCTTCCAGCACCGCATCGAGAATCTCGTAGGGCGGCAGCGAGTCGCTGTCTTTCTGGTCAGGCCGCAACTCCGCGCTAGGCGGCTTCTCCAGCGTGGCCGAAGGAATTACCGCGCGGCGCGAATTGGCGTAATGACTCAGCCGATACACCAGTGTTTTCGGCACATCCGAAATGACTGCCAGACCGCCAACCATATCACCGTAGAGTGTACAGTAGCCCACACCCAGTTCGCTCTTGTTGCCAGTGGAAAGAACGATGGCGCCAAACTTGTTGGAGAGCGCCATCAGCAGCGTGCCGCGAGCGCGTGACTGAATGTTCTCTTCCGTGACATCTTCCTTGCGGCCGGCAAAAACATCTTGCAAAGTTTGCCGGTACGCCTCCACGGCAGAGTTGATCGCCAGCAACTCAAAGCGGATGCCGAGATTTTTTGCCAGCGCGCGGGCGTCCTCGATTGATCCGGGCGAAGAGTACGGACCGGGCATGCCCACTCCGATCACGTTTTCCGCACCCACAGCGTCGGCCGCTATGACCGCGGTGAGTGCGGAATCGATTCCGCCACTCAGGCCGATGATAGCTTTCTGAAATCCGCACTTGCGCATGTAATCGCGCGTGCCCAGGACCAGCGCGGAGTACACGCTGGCTTCGTCGCCTTCGATCTGCTGGTGAACATCGCCGGTCAGGGTGTTCGAATCAAAGTAGATCAGGTCTTCCTCAAACGATCGCCCTTGCGCGATGATGCTGCCTTCCGCGTTGAGGACGATGCTGGACCCGTCGAACAGCAGGCTGTCATTGCCTCCGACTTGATTGACCATGGCGACGGGAACTTTGTGCTGGCGAGCGATGGAGGTCAGCATGTCGCGGCGCAGCTCGCGCTTGCCGATCCAGAAAGGCGAAGAGGAGATGTTAAGCACGAAGTTACCGCCGGCGCGGATGAGCGCGTCGATGGGATCGACGGTGTACAGACGCTTGGGCCAGAAAAGCTTGTCGTTCCAGGCATCTTCGCAGATGGTGAGGGCCACTTGATTGCCGCAGAAGGGGAACAATTTTTGACTCTTGGCAGGGGCGAAGTTCCGCATCTCGTCGAAGACGTCGTAGGTGGGCAACAGCATCTTCGATTGCAGGAAGGCGATTTTGCCATCCTGCAGCAGCGCAGCGGAGTTCATGACGGACTTGCCGGTTTCGGATTCGGCGGGAGTGACTATGCCACAGATGATGGCGATGCCGCGGGTGGCGGCGGCGATCTGCTCGGCGGTTTCGCGATTGCGCACCACGAAGGATGGGCGCTCGACCAGATCACGGGGCGGGTAGCCGCAGACCGATAGTTCGGGAAACAGAATCAGGCCCGCGCCGCTCGCCTGCGCGCGGTGGGCATACTCGATATGCTTGGCGGCGTTGCCGGAGAAATCTCCGACTGTGGGATTGATTTGGCCGAGCGCGATCTTCACATAATTAGTGTAAAGCAGAAGTGGGGCTTCTGAGTTCGAGGCGGGCGCGCCTCGCTTTCGCCCGGTCGACAACGGTCTACATCGGCCTCGCAGCAGCGGCTGCTTTTTCCGCAACAACCTCCGGGGAGGGAATCTTGGAGGGCTCCGAAACGGGGGATTTCAAACAAAGCTCCACGGCTTCCGCCATGCTCTGGCATTCCTCTTGCTTCAGCGTGAGCCATTTGTTGAATGTGGCTCTCTCACGCGCTACGCCCTCCAGGTTACGGCTGATGCGGGCCAGGTGGTGGGCTTTCACGCTTTCGAGTTCGGCCTGAATTTGGAGCACTTCCTCCGCCTTCCTTGCCCACACAGCTTCAACCTGCTTCTTCTGACCGGCCTCGTAAGAATCGAGAGCCTCCTGCCGGGCTTTGGCATCCTGCTGCACCTGGTCGAGTGAAATGCCCGCCGCGTCGAGAGCCATCAGTATTGCGGCGTGCTTCATCTCCTTCGACAGCCCGCGAATGTGGTCGCTTCGAAGCATCTCGACGACTTTATTGATGCTGTATCCCCTTCGTGGGTTCATGATTCCGGCGGCGCGGTAAATATCTTCCGCGGGCAACAGCTCGATTTGGAAGTTTGGAACTTCCCGAGCAATATGCGCGGAGGGCTTCTCCGTGGATGGTGTTAAGTGGGGCATACGAATCTCCTTCCCAATTTTGCCGTCGCTGCTGTCATCGCTGGCTTCAGGGGCGCGATCGTTACTCGCGTTGGGGTCGTCGCGTTTGCTGCGCCAGAATGCCAGCTCGAACCATTTGCGTCCCATCGGCTCCCTTTCCTTGCCTGCTTGTTTGCAGGTCGCCCCCGTTCTGTCGGCTGAGCCTGTCGCTTCTCAGTCGCCCGCGAAGCAGCCTGGGGATCTTCTCCAGACGCTTCTCAGAAAGTCCCCCCTGCGTGCAGAACTGGGGCATAGCAGGGCTCATACATGATCTATCGGCAAGGATTTGAATCGGTTCATAGCTGGACTGTCCCAATTTGACGAGTGGCGCGACCTTTCCTGTTTCGGGTCGCAATTTGAAACGTGGTTGCGGATGTTCACATCTGGGTTCAGCAGTGCGCGACTGCAGGGCTCCGCCCGACTGGCTAGCCGAGGCCGGCTGCCCCCAAATGAGGCCGTCAGTCTATCTTTATATTTTTCAGCTACTCATCGCCGCTCGCAGGAAAAACGGTGTGTTTGGGTGCGGGCGCGGGAGCGTCGCCTTTCTCATCCCGCCAGAGGACTTGGTTGAGGCGTGTGGCATTGGCGGCGTCGGGGCGGGAGAAATCCATCTTGGTGGATTCGGTTGCGCCTCGAGCGTCGCGTTTATTCGTCTCGTAGATCATGCCATTCTTGAGGTTGCGATAGTCTGCCTGGAAGGCAGGCTGATCGCCCGCACCGGAAAACATTGGTCCCATGGCGGGAGCGTAGGCGTCGTTCTGATTCATGGGAGGCAGGCCCAGCAGCATTTCCATGGTGTGAATCAGGTTGACTGTGGTGTAGAAGCGGTGATCGACATAGGGCGCGGCCCCTGTGCCCGGCGAATATTTGCTGACTACGAAAGCGATGGAACGGTGGGCATCGACGTGGTCGGCGCCGTTTTGCGCGTCATCTTCAAGAACGAAGATCGCGGTGTCATCCCAATAGGGACTATGGGAGACGGCGTCGACGACGCGGCCGAGGGCAAGATCGTTGTCGGCGACGGAAGCTTCTGGCCGCGGGCGTTCAGGACGCGTGCCTCCTGTGTGATCGTCGGGCAGATAGAGCAGGACGAACGCGGGCAGTTGGAACTCCGGACCCTCGTTCGACACTCGCGCACGCGCGTAGGCGGCGAACTCATTTAGGAATTCATCGGCGCGGAGCTGGTCGGGGTAGTCGGTGTTGAAATCGGGATAGAGCGGGTCGAAGTGACCGCGCAGCACCGCTTTCGTCGGTTTAACCACCTTGAACAGCGGTACTGCCCACGGCCAGGGGCTGGGAGCGGCATGCGGGTCGCCGACATTGGGCGCCAGAGGATCTCCTTTGTGAACTTCCGTGCGCGGACAATCGGCTTCCTGGGCGGAAGGAGTTCCCTGCTTGGGTGAAGTGGCTTTGCGGATTTTGTTACACCACACCGCAGTCACGTACTCGCCGTAATCGCGATAGCTCAGTCCGTGGTGGGCAACGTTATCCCAGAGAAAGCCGGTGGACGGATCATCGATATCGGGCTGATTGTGTTCGAGAGGAAATTCATCCGCGACGTTGCCTTGGAAGTCGTACGTTCGCTCCTTGCCGCGGTAGGCAATCTGCCAGGTTTTTTCATTGTAGTCGCTGGTGATGGCAGCGGTTGACCAGAGATGACCGTCGCCGGAAACTTCTCCGCTGTCATAAAAATTGTCGAGCACGCCGAATTGCAGAGCGAGCTTGTGCTCGTTGGGCGTGATGTCGGCGCCGTACATAGTGAGTGAGGGATCACCGTCGCCAACTTTCAAATCGCCGAGAATCTGATCGTAGGTACGATTCTCCTTGATGACATAAATGACGTGCTTGATGGGATTTTTGCCCGCGGCGAACTGGATTGCGCCGGGGTCGTTGTGTAACAGATTGTCGTTCTCGACGGTTCGGGTAAGTTCCTCAAGCTTGCCGAGAGTGGACGGAATGTTCAGCCGTGCGACGGAGCCGCGCAGGAGAGTCGGAATGTAGGGATGGTTGTGGTATTTGAGCTCGTGCGCGGTCTTGCCCATGACTTTATTTGGGCCGGTGCTTTGGCCTTTGGCGGTGGCGATGAGCAGATCCTCACCGCGTACGGCGAGGGCGCTCGGATACCAGTCGGTGGGGATGAATCCGAGAGCGGCGACAGTGTCGGAGGCGTTTGCATCCGGGGGATGAAGGTTCGATGTGTCGAACACCCCCACTGCATTGACGGAGGCGTCGGCTACGAAGAGTTGCTTTCCGTCTGCGGATTGAGCCAGCGCGCTGGGATAAGTTCCAGGAGACGATTGATTGCGAACTGTGGTGTTCAGAAAAGCGAAGATGCCGGCGCTCTCGGTGGAAACCACGGCGACGGCGTCCGCGTTCGAAAGAGCCACGTAGAGCAATTTCTCATCTGGACTGAGCAGCATTGCGGTCGGATGCGACCCGGGAGCGACGGGATCGTCAGGCTCCCTGAGCTTGATCCAGCGGACGATTTGGCCGGTGGCGAGATCGAGTTCCGCGATGCGCGATGCGTTCCACAGGCTGCACCAGGCGCGGCGGCCGTCGCGAGTGGATACAACGGTATAGGGAAACGAAGATGGGATCAGATCGCTGGTGCTGAGGTCGAAGCGTTGGAGAACTTTGCCGCTGGCCACGTCGAGCAGGACGACGTTATCGGAAAGATTGTTGGCCACGAGAAGCTTGTCACTACCGTGTTCCTGGCCGCGGGCGGAAACCAGCGTGAGGCCTGCGGGATAAGGGATCGCAGTTGGGGGTGGAGTCCTTTGCAGTGCGATGGCGATTTTCTTGCCGGCGGCAACTGGTTGCGGCCCAACGGCCATGAAGCGCTCGGGCGCGACCTTGCCGTCGATGAAGTTGTAGACGGCGATGCCATTGCCAGTATCTCCCGGCTTCTCGCCGGTGGGATCAGTGATGGAGCCGACGGATGCGTAGAGATGTTTTCCGTCTGAGCCGAAAACCAGGCCCAGGAAGTAGCTTTGATGGGCGTCATCGCCGAAGCGCTTGTCGGGATAATCGGAGAGGCGATTGGTTTCCAGGTCGAGTATTGCAATCGACTGCGTAGCCAGAGTTTCTTGCGTACCGTAGCCATTGTTCAAGAGCGCGGCATAGCGGCCATCGGGGCTGAGCGCGATGGTGGCGGGAAAACTGTTAGTGCTGGTAATGCGGCCGGGAGCGGGGATCGTCAATGTTTTGCTGGTGGGAAGGGGGATCGAGGAACTTTCTGGATGGCGATCCTGTGCCGGAAGCGGAATCCTAAGCGCGAAAAGTGCGATGGCAAGAACAATGCAGGAGAATCGTTTCACTGGGCCTCCGGAGTTTTGTTCTGTTGCAGAAGATGAAGAGACACGAGCGTAATCCAGGCGGGAAGCTTCGGTCAAAGGAGATGCAAGTAAGCAGGAACGGCGTGCCGTAATAGAGACCCGTAATAGAGACTCCTTAAGTAGGTCAATTCCGCCGCAGGCGGGCAAGGGATCCTTCGAGTACGCTCGGCATGACAGTGTAATTTCAGAGTCCCGAGGCGCGGGTAGGAAGCTCCTGACCGGAGGAAGGTTCGGCATGCTCCTCTGTGCCCACGTTGTGGCGAACGTCAGCACCTTGCACCCAGAAGATCACGTCCTCGGCGATATTAGTGGCGTGGTCGGCAACGCGTTCGAGGTTGCGGGCCACGAGCAGGGCGTCGAGGGCCTGACGCACGATTTCAGGACGCTCGTTCATCGTTTTCACCAGTTGGATGAAAGCATCGTCCTTCATGCGATCGACCACGTTATCCATTTCGAGGACAGCCTGGGCAAGTTCGACCTTGCCTTCGATGAAAGATTCGAGGGCGCGGCGCACCATGGCGCTGACCGCGGCTCCCATGCGTGCAATGTCGACCGGCAAATCGGCGCTGGGAAGATCCATCATGTCCATGACCCGCTCAGCGATGTTGACGGCCTGATCGCCGACGCGCTCAAGATCAGAATTGATCTTGGTGACGGCCAGAATGAAACGCAGATCGACGGCCATGGGCTGCTGCATAGCCAGCAGATCGAAGGCGGCCTCGTCGATTTCGCGTTCTGAGTTGTTGATGAGGCTCTCACCCTCAAGCACCATCTGGCAACGAGTGAGATCGCGATCGATGTAGGCTTGACGGGCGCGATCGACGGCCTGCTCCGCCAGTCCGCCCATGCGGAGGAGCTTCTGGCGCAGATCGTCAAGGCCCTGCTGAAAACGCGTGCGCATTATCCCAACCTTCCTTATCCAGACCTGCCTATCCAAATCTACCTGTGATGTAGTCTTCCGTCTTTTTGTCGGACGGTTTGGTAAAGATCTTTTCCGTCTTGTCGAACTCGATCATCTTGCCCAGCAGGAAGAATCCCGTGAACTCGGCGACGCGCGCCGCCTGCTGCATGTTATGAGTCACTATCACTATCGTATACCGCTCTTTCAGTTGAAAGATCAACTCTTCGATCTTTCCGGTGGAGATGGGATCGAGCGCCGAGCAGGGCTCGTCCATCAGCAGGACTTCCGGCTCGACGGCCAGGGCGCGGGCAATGCACAGCCGCTGTTGCTGGCCGCCAGAAAGGCTGGCGCCTGACTTTTTGTGGATGTGATCTTTTACTTCGTCCCACAGCGCGGCGGAATCCAGCGAGCGATGCACGATTTCGTCGAGCTTGCGGCGATCGCGAAAACCGTTCAGCTTCAACCCGGAGGCAACGTTGTCGTAGATCGACATGGTGGGGAACGGATTCGCCTTTTGAAACACCATACCCACGCGGCGGCGAAGTTGGGTGGCCGACGTGCCGTTGTAGGCGCTGATGTCCCCGATGCGCACAGTTCCCGTTACTCGCGCTTCAGGGATTGTCTCGTGCATGCGGTTCAGGCAGCGGATAAATGTGGACTTGCCGCAGCCCGAAGGGCCAATCAGCGCGGTGGCATGATTGGCCGCTACGGTCAGCTGAATGTCGTATAACGCCTGGTTCTTGCCGTACCAGGCATTCAGATTTTCGACATGGATT
>Ga0307478_10000269_pt1 | contig 57812 bp, 37 predicted proteins | sample atmos_gasesECM4C_2_FD_203713 | JGI IMG/M metagenome (GOLD analysis project Ga0307478, IMG submission 203713) | Hardwood forest soil microbial communities from Morgan-Monroe State Forest, Indiana, United States - atmos_gasesECM4C_05 | ecosystem: Environmental > Terrestrial > Soil > Temperate...
GAGTGAATTTCCACTGCTGAGCCGCTGCCATCGCCTTATTCGCAAAGTATTTGCTCGGTCCGTGAGAAACAAAGCTCGTCTGCGAAACGTTCCCCGAAGCGTCCACCGCAACCTGCACGCTTACCTTCAGGCTCCCCGTGATGGTATTTTGCGCGCTCCGTGAGACCTCGGGCTGAACTTGCTGGCGCACACTGCCGCGGGTGACCCCTTTTTGCCCGCCGCTTTGGCCGCCGCTCTTCGACGAAAAAGGTGCTGGAGATTGCGTAGCGGGAGTATTGGCAGGCGTCTCAGATGTTGAAGGCTGCGCCCCCGTCGCGGCAGCCGGTGTGCGGTGAACCAAGACTTCCACGCTCAGCCACACTCCAATCAGCAGCGCCGCCAGAACCACAAGTGCCAGCATCCATCGGTTCGGAGTCCGTCGTGGCGGCCGCGACTCGACCACTCTTTCCACCCCAGCCGCCGTGAGCGCTCGCAGTCGTCTGATGATGTCGTGAACCGTGCACCGTGCGTCGGGATCGACCTGCAGGCACTGCCGCGCAATCGTATAGAGAGGCTGCGGAATTGTTTTAGGCACCGCAACCGGGCTGCCATTGCCGGTCTTTAACTTTGGTTCGTTCTGGGTCAAGACCGTAACCAGCGTCATGCCGAGGGACCAAACGTCCGCCGCCGGTGACAGCCCAGCGGTCGCAACCTCGGGCGCATCGTAGGCGCTCGGCGCGCGAGCACCGCTGAGTTCGCCGATCCTGCGCAGGCTGTCCGTGGAAAGTTTTAGCTGATTCTCCACCGCTGTAATGTTCGAAGGCGTGACCCGACCATGAACAAACCCAGCCTTGTGCAGGAACCCCAGCGCTTCAGCTGTGGGGGGAAGCATCTCGGCGGCCTCAGCCGGAGACAGTGGCCGCACCGGCAGAATCTCCGCGAGATTTTCTTCAGCGCATTCCATGACGATATAGAGCAGCCGCGTGCCGTCAATCTGGCAACGTCCAGACTCAAACAGCCGAATCAAGTGAGGATGAGAAAGTGTTGCGATGTTCCTCCACCAGGAGAGCTGAGTATCTTCGTCCAGGTTTTGCGCAGGAATCAATTTGATGGCGGCCCTACGCGAACCCGCGCCGCCGCGCTCGGTAAGAAAAACGGCGCTGTGGTCAGAGCTCCCCAGCCGCTGCCGCAGGGGGAACTTTTCATTAACCACTTTACCCACCCAATTTTTCCCGAGTTCGTTGGGAGTGCTCATAGTCCGCGACATGGCGAAGCGTTATTCTATTCCAGAGCCAGCTTTAGCGCTCGCTGAAGTTCGGTAGGAAATAAACTTTGCCACGCAACCCGGAATCGGTGTTGCCAGGTGAGGATCTTACGGCGGGAGCTCTCCGGCAAAGCGCAATCCCGTAAGACCCAAGCCCAGGGCGTTCCATCCTGCTGATATGTTAGATTGGAAGAAAGTGGGCGCGTAGCTCAGTTGGTAGAGCAATGCCCTTTTAAGGCATGGGTCGCAGGTTCGAGTCCTGCCGCGCTCACCATGATTCCAAGGTACTTTGAGGGTTTCGGCAGGGTTGATTTCGGACACCCCCGAACACCCAGAACGGTTTCTACGCAGTCGGGGCGGCGTTTCGCGCTTTAAATTTCTCGGGAAATTTCGCCGGCAGCACCATCTGGACGACCTTCTTGTGTGCTTTCTGCTGGTCGGCGGAAACCGCTTGTGTGTAGAGTCCCGGGGTTATCTTGGGGGTGGTGTGACGAAGTTGGCGATCGCGAACGTGTGCCGGGCGCAATAGCATCAGGGCTATTCGAGCCGATGTGAAAGCAAGGTAGAGACCTGACGAAAGAGCGCTCTGACGGACATCACCGCCAAGGTGGTCATCGAGCAACGTAGCATTCCAATCACGTCAGGCACGCCGATGGAAAAGAAAAATCACATATGGGGAATCGGTCTCATAGGATATCGCTTCTTGGTCCCAGCGATAGTCGGTGTGATCCGGACTCTGAAGCTCTGCGACGCCCACAACTTCATACTGGTCCCGCAAATACCGTGTTATGCGGCTTAGGAGATAATCCTCTGACTCTGGACCTCTGAGCCAGGATAGGGGAAACTTAACAAAAGCTACGAATTCAGGACGAGCGGTTTCGATCTCAGCGATCATCTCGTGCTGCATTGCCAATGAGTATCGTTGTTTCTCCATCATGGGATAGGTATATATGTAACCCGTCGCCGAATGACGGTGGGCGTAGAAGTAAATCTCTGGTTCCGATCCGAGAACGGCAATGCGAGCATTTGGCTGGCTGTGGTTCCGGACGTAATCCCCGATGGCCAAGGCTTGTTCGAAGGGTTGAGCGGGCCCATAAATTGACCGAAAAGCAGCAAGCGGATCGGTTTGAAACAAGAGTTCCTGCTGAGAGAAGAGCGAAATTGCAAACAACAAGAGGAAAACCAGTCCAGGAAGTGCCGCCACAAACCCTGAGACGGCCCGCTCGTTTAAGAAAGACGTTGCTGCGCAAACTCCTACGCCAGCTAGAAGGGACAACGCGGGCAGAAGTAGTATGAAGTAGTGTTCGCGAAAATAGAGACCGGGACAAACAGCCAGGAACGAGAATGCCAACAGGCCGATCAGGAAAACCCTGTGGCGGCGTGCCTCCGCGTACCACCAAACAGATGTAGCCCCGACTGCCGCCAGGATCCAGATAAGAATGGTGTGTTCGACTATGCCAGGAAATACCGTCAAAAACGCCCCCCAACCTTCCTTAAAGCTGAGGCCTGTTCCATATTGTCTGGCGTAAGAAACCGTCCAGAACCAAAATCTTCCGAAGACGCCAGCTTTCCACAAAACGATACACGTCAACGCGTAGGGTACCGCTATTCCTGCAAGCAGTGCTCCCAAACGGATGATCGGCAACTGCATTGCGTGCGTACGAGGCCAATCGCTGGTGAACACATATAGCGCGGCGAATCCGCCGAAAAAAATCCCCGGTTGCTTCATCAGGAAGGCAAGTCCAAGCAGCATTCCACTCAAGAAGAACAGCCCCAACCGCTTCTGCTCAACAGCCCGCAGCAGAACAATCAGCCCAGCGATGGCGGCGAAAACCACGAAATGGGTGGCATGAGCCTGCAAGCCCAGCACCGATGCGCTGGTCGACAAGAGGCCATAGGTTGCGGCCGCAACCAGGCCAGCAACGCTCCCGAAGAGTTGCGCGGACAGCACATACACGAGCCCGATGGTGGCGGAACTCAGCAACAACAGGCCGAGATGAATTGCGGAGGGTGTTTGCCCGAGGACGGCCATGATCAAAGCGTATGCGGCGTAAGTGCCGGGGAGCTTCATATTGTAGGCGAGCTTGTAAGGGGGCACGCCTTGCAGGATTAGTTGTCCGGAATATGCATACTCGCCTTCATCCCGTTCCAATGGCATGTCTCGCAGCCGGTAACGTATCACTGCAAACAGCGCGATTATGCACAAAAGCAGAACTATCCGGGTTCGGCGAGATGGTTCCCACAAAGATGCCCGCTTCTTCGCAGTTTGCTCTCTTGATTTCCGTCGCCTGGTTGCGCTTCGCACCATCGAACACTCGTCCTAGTCTGGCCGATCTCGCGGTACAGCGGTTTGTGCTTCCCGCTCTACCGACGACAGAGCACCGAGTCTACGAAGCGAATGTTAAAGATGTGTGAATAAAACCGTTGCACTCCCCGGCGAACAACACCAATTCCGGCGCGCATATTACCTCAATTCATCGCTTCGCAAGAGAATGTGGAACTCCGATGAGAAGCCGGGCGACGACAATTTTTTGTTGAACTTGGCGCTGGCTTCTATTCTTCTTTATTGGGGGCCGCTTCCGTACGCAATTGGTCCGGTGCCCAGTGATCGCTACTCGATTATTCGGCTCGGTGCTTTGCCCGGACAAAATCAACCGCAGTGAGTTCTCGTCTAATTGGTCCGATTGCGGTAGAGCGATCCGTCTACCTGCCCCACCATCGCTTCCAGGTTCAACTCTAGTCCCAGAAAAGCGGTCAGCTTCTGTCCGATTCCCCTCGCATCCTGCAGCACGTCACGGTAGGGAATCCGCAGAGCCTGAACATCGGGGTTGCCATCTAACCAGGTATAGACCTCGCCCAGGTGCTTCTGGAATGCACGAGAGATAACGTCCAGGTTAGTGCCTTCTTTGTAGGTTCCGCGCCGCCGCAGCATCTGATCCTGCGAGGCCATCACTTCCGGCAACGGCCGCTGCATGAAGACGACTCGATACTGGTAGCCAGAAGGCAAGGCCAGCAGCAAGCGGGAGATGACCTTGACCACTTTGTTTTCCGCCTGGGCAATGCAGTGGGGATCGCTGGGTAGTTGCTTGACGCGTTCCCACTCGAAGTAGCCGCGTGGATTGTCAGTGTCGGCTGCGCGCTCGCTGTCGGTGAGCGGCGACATGCCCCCAGCAACCAGCATTTGCATCATGAGGGAAGTACCTGAGCGTGGCAGTCCGGAAACGATCGTGATCATAGGTCTTGAGCGAAACGAAGCGTAGACAATGCTCTGACTCGCTTTGATTTCACAGACTAGCACAGCTGCTCCGATGTCAGTGTTAAACCGAACCGCCGCGTGGTAATTGTCGCGGAACATTAACTTGACAATATTGTTACCCGACTCGACACTGCGTTCCGAGAGGCGGGGAAACGCTTATGAGTTCCTGCTTTCATGCGGGCCTTGCCGCTTTCGTTGTGGCATTCGGCGTAACGCCACAAACATCGAGCATTGGCAGTGTGAACTATGGAAGGAGTCTTGGGAAACCTAAATGAGACTTACTGCTCTGCTGTTATTGCTAGCTAAGGTAGTGGTGGTTGCGCAAAGTACTCCACCAGTTACAGGCATTCAAGTCATCCAGCACGATGGCCAGACGTTTATCACATGGAATGACGCTGCCAGCGGGTCAACCGGCGCCAACTATCGCTATAATCTTTACCGGAGTACAAACGGACCAATCACCAATTTGAGTTCGGCGACGTTAGTACAGCAGGGCATCTATAACAATTCCGGTCAATTGATTGGCCCCAAGCCCTACAAGCAGGCCACTCGCCAAGATACCAACAACCCGATGTCGAAGATTCAGGGTGGCGGCAGTGCCCTGCCCGTGTGGAGCGGCGCGGCAGTCTATACGAACCAGGCGACGGCGAACGCTTATTATGCTGTGATTACGCATGACATCACGGGCGCGAGTGCGGACTCTCCTCTCACCGCCGGCAGCAACGCGACGACCGCGAGCATTGCGGAGTCAGTCGCCGCGATTCAGCCGATTCTGCAGATTCCGGGGACAGATTCTTCCCGCGAAGATGGTTGCTCGAATTGCAACATCACCTCGGCCAGCATCGGTCAACCCTTGTGGCTGAAATTGCATGCGTCGGGAGGGCGAGCTTCTGCGTGGGGAGATTACTGGGCCTACTGGGGCAATTCGAATATGGGGTATCAGGATGGTATCCAGTCCATGTTCAGCATCTATCAAAACGCGACCGGGGACGCATTCGAAAGCGGTTTCAAGAATCAACTGATCCTGACGCCCCAGGACACAGTATGGACAGTATTGGCGGGCGGCAACAGTTATGACGCTAACGCTCAAAGCGAAACCTACTGGTACGGGTTCAACTCCAATACCAACTTTCCGAGCACCTACATACCGGCCACGAACAGTGGTGCTTATATCTTTCCTGTCACTAAGAGCAAGTTGTCCTTTATCGTGCCATGGGCCATTGCTCATTATCAGAGCGATCCAAACCGGATCTTCGGGCATGGCGAGTCGATGGGCGGCTACGGCAGTTCAATATGGTCCTTGCGTCAATCGAACCTGTTCGCAGGAGTATTCATGGGGATACCGATCATCGGGCCGTGGCAGAAGATTCCGCAGGTCGATTACGGAGCTGCCCTTGGAACGGTTTCGCTCGTGACTGGTAGCCCGACAGTGACGTGGGTCAGCGGAACGAACTTCGGTCAATACTTGCAAGGACCCACGACGATCTTCAATCTCACGATCAACGGCGTGACGAAGACTGTCTTGTCGGTGAATACCGCGATACAACTGACCCTTAACGACAACTGGGCGGGTGCTTCGGGTACTTACTCGTATATGACTGGAAATGGACAGAATTGCAATGGGTCTCCGGCGTGCGGAGCGGGCTTGACTACGATCAGCACAAACTCCGCAGACATGCTGCCGGATAACCGCACCGTCTACAACAACGATGCTGACACCCCGACCTGGATCTCGCAAAACTGCGGGCGAGCTATCCCATACGTCGGTTGGGCGGCGGGACGTTCGGATACAACTACGGCGGGTATGTGGAATATGTCGGTCGTGTTGGCCAACGCGCTGGCGAACTGTCATCTGGGTTTTTCGTTCGCGTGGTCCAATGGCAATCACAGTTCGGCTACAGCGACTCTGTTGTACCCGTTGGTGAGTACGTATGCGCCTCAGCTACGGTTGAATGTGAGTTATCCCGCATTTACCAGCTTCAGTCTCGACAGCAACTACGGCAACGGGAGCACGACTGTTGGGGACTGCAACACGGGTAATTCCGGGACTGGCCCGGTGTGCTACAGCAACTACGGCTGGACGTGGACAGTGCCTATGGATACGGCGAGTTCATGGTCCACCACGATCACTAACAGCCAGATCACTGCGGGGACGTGCCCGACCACGAAGTGTGCAACGACGGCCACGGTTTCGGTCACCCCAAGAAACACACAGTCTTTCAAACCAGGGCCCGGTTCTACGGTGAGTTGGACAGCTACGGGCGGGCAAAATGGGTCGGTTGTGGTGGATTCCTACGGCTTGGCCACCATTACGGGCGTGAATCTGACAACCAACCCGACAACGGTCACGTTCAACGTGGCTCCATAGGCCGAGGCTATGACCGACTCGACGAAGGGACGACTGGCGGGAGCGACCTGGACAGTTCGAGGGTCCGTCAGATGGATGGAAGCAGGCTGGTAGCTGCAAAGTGCTGAATACAAATAAAGTGGCCGACATTTAACTTAGCGGTCGCCATTTTGTAACAATCGAATGTTAGATTGCAAGTGCATTCGCGAAAGGAGCAGTACCCGCCATGAAACGAGCGCCGCTAACCGTCTTGGCTATGACCATTCTGGGGTTGTGTTCTCTGCCTGCTTTCGCAGGTCAAATCACCCTGGCAGAATCCGACAACAATCATGCCACGCTTACTTTCACCGCCACCGGAACAGGTGACTTTAGCCTGGTGATCGGCGCTTTTACGCAGGGGACAGCGACTGACGATCTCGGCGGCGGATCGGGTTACTATAGCATTGCTCAGAGCGGCGGAACGATAACCGGGGCTGCGACGAGTGGATGCACCATCGCTAGCTGCACATTCAATATCACCCAGACTCCCGCTACGAATCTGACCTTCTATTACGGTCTGAACAATCCAAACGGCAAGGATGCCGGCTATTTGGCCGGTCAGCTGAATCTAGTCAGCTTGACGCAGACGCCTTCGGGAAGGAGCGGCATATTCAACGAAGCCTTGGTAGTGAATCTTACCAATATCCCAAGTACTTGTGCTTCGGTCTCAGGAGCCTGCTCCCTGGCAGGAGCCTTCGCAGCTGGTGGAGAGGTTCAGTTGACCTTGCACTTCACCAGTAGTAAGAATTTGTTCAGCAACGCGGGAACAGAACTGGCCTATATCAGCACCGGCTCCGTCCAGCCAGCTCTTCCCGAGCCGACTTCTCTGGCGTTACTCGGTACAGGTCTGGTTGGTCTGGCGGGACTTGGCAGGTTCAAATCCTTCCTAAATCGGAATCGCTAGAGGCCGCAATCCCGGTTGGGATTTTCCGCCCGATGAAATCATCGGGCGGATTTGTTTTTGAGGAAATAATCAGGGAAATCCACTCTGTTTGCCATCAGAAGGGTCTTCTTGATTACATGCGATACGCGTTTTCAGCGATGGGCTTCTTCGAAATTTTCAGCCATTTTTGGCCCAACAGGATGCCGTCTGGTAGTTCGCGAATGAATAGCCGCCGCTTCTGGCATTCACCTTCAATCCACTTGAAGCTGTGGCAAACCAGATCGCCGATGTTCGACTTATGGCTCTTGCCGCGGTATTCGTCTCCCCTGTAATCCTGCCAGGGGAATTTTGCCGGCAAATAGGATGCGAGAAAAAAAGCGTTCTCTGTGCCCAGATTGACAAAATGATCAAGCATGGTGCGAATCTGCGGTTTTGAGGCGTGGGTCCATATGGAGCGAGCCAGGAATGCGTCAAAGCGAACTCCAAAGACCGAGGCATCAAATTGATCGTTACTGTCGATGGTCGGACATTTTTCTTCTATGGCGTCTTGACCGATGATTTCCTTGATACCCGCAGCCACCATATCAGTGTTTGGCTCTATACCGAAGTAGCCGGCTCGATCCAGGAAATGGATCATCCAGAAGCCGCCGCGCAAACAACCGCAGCCAATATCCAAGACTTTTGACCAGGGATAAATGCCTTCGCGCACCATCATTGCGAACTGCATTCGCCCCAGCAGTTCGAATTGCTCCGGCGGACCCCCGGTGAAAATACCTCGACGGTGCATGTCGTCGCCAATTTCCTGCAAGGTCTTGTGGGCTGCGGTTCTCTCCACAATCCCGGTTCGCTGTTTCGTCGCGTCTGGCATGGCTACTCTCGTCATTTCTCCCCCTTAAACTCGTGAGAATCGTTAAATCACGACCTCCGTCTACGTGGTCTGGCCCAATCCCGTTAGCTTGCGAGTCCTACCCAACATCTTCTCTCCCCGGCTCACCCTATTGTGCAGACCCCGCGACCGTAAAATTCAAGATCACATCGTCAGAAACGTTATACCCTCCGTAGGTTGAGTACTCGAAGGCGCCCAGATCCAGATTGGAGGCCGAGGTCCAACTCGGAGTGGACGCGGCATAAGAAGCCGATTGCACCAACGTGCCGTTCAAAGCAAGAGTCGCGCCGTTCTGGCCCCAACTGATGGTCACTTGCAACGTCACCCCATCGCCGAACAGGGCATCCTCTGTGCCGGCTGGGACAAAGTAATTGTGAACCGCGCCGCCAACCTGATAACTGAATTGAAGTCCCTGGGATGTTACTTCCGTCAAGAAGTAGAACTGGTGTTTGCCATTGCCGTCTCTGGCGTCGAATGTATAGCGCGCTGCGGACGCGCTTGTCTTGCGCTGGGCGTAAGAGTATTGCGACTGGAGGGTAAAGCTGATTTGGCCCTGGGTCGCATTGAAGATGTTGCCAATTGTCGTGCCGCCAAACTTGAAATAAGCATCATTCGTGTTGGCACAACAGTTCAGGAAATACACGCCGTTACCGGGAGTGAAATTCACCGAGCCTATGCCATTCACCACCACCTTTCCGCTAAACCCGGCGGGAGCGGTAGTCGGAGTTACCGTTGAGCCATTCGTGACTCCGGTGACCTCGGAGGCATTTCCCTGAATCTGCAAAGAAGTTTGCAAGCCCGGCGCCGACGTGGTAAAGACGTTATCTCCCGAACTATTCAGATTTCCGCTCCCATCTTGCGAGAACACCGCGTAGTGGTAGGTGGTGGAAGCCTGCAGACCTGTTAACGGCACACTGTGAGACGAAACGAACTTGGTATCCAGCGGAGTGCTCGATCCGTACGCTGGGGTGGGGCCATATTGCACTTGCGAGGTCGAAGATTCGTCGGTAGTCCAGGCAATCGTCGCTCCTGACGACGTAATCGCACCGGCGGAGATTCCGGAGATCTCCGGTTCCGCAACTAGCACGGAATTGCTGATGGTGACGGATTCGCTGCAACTCGCCGTGAGACCGAGAGTATCGGTCGCGATCGCAGTGAGAGTATGAGATCCGTTCGCAAAGCTTGCGGTATTCAACGACGTGGAATAGGGAGGGCCCGAGGTAACAGGACTGCCAAAATTTGCTCCATCCACCTGGAACTGCACATTGGCGATTCCAACGTTATCAGTCGCGTTTGCCGAGAGAGTGACAGTGCCGCTTAAGGTGGCGCCGCTGCTGGGTGAGTTGAAAGAGACGGCTGGATTCGGCGAACCTGCGAGCGTTGTAGTGCTGGCTTTCGGAGACTGAATAGAAATGTTGCCCGCCGCATCGTAAGCGGCGACGGTATAGGTGTAAGTTGTCGAGGGGTTGAGACCAGTGTCCTGGTAACTCAGACTTGAGCTTACGTTTCCGACCTGGGTTGCGTTCCTGTAAACAAAATAGCCGGTGACTCCCACCGTGTCTGTGGAAGCGGACCAGACAAGATTGATCTGGCTCGCAGAAACCGCGTGAGCGGTTAGCGATGCGGGCTTGGTTGGAGGGGTGGTATCTTTAAGTGGATTTCCGGGAAGCGGCAACCAGGTCGATCCGTTCCACTGCGACGCGTAGACCTGCCGTACGGCGCCCAGATTTACTTCGCTCCAGGCCGCGACCGGCTGACCATTCAGGACCCCGAGGCTCACCCGTTGAGCACTTCCGTTTACCGGATCGAGGTTCAAGGCCTGGCCGAGCATTGACCACGAGCCTGCGATAAACTGAGCAACAAAAACCTGCGCCTTCTGACCAAGCGCGGTCTGCTCGACCCAAGCCAGATAGAGATTGCTTCCGGTAGCGTCCGCCATCAGGCTCGGGCGGTAGGCCCAGCCATTAAGTCCTCCTTGATTCAGCGACCCTGATCCGGTCAAAGTCCAAGCTGCGCCATTCCAGGTTGCCACGTAGAGTTGGTTGTTTCCAGTTTGGGTTCTCTCGGTCCAAGCTGCATAGGGTTGTCCGCCAAAGTACGCAATCGAGACATCATTGGCCCAGCCTGTGCTGCTTACGTTGAGCGACCCGCCAACGGGGGTCCACTGACTGCCGTTCCAATGGGAGACATACGCTTGCGAGTTTGTGGCAGTCATTCCCCCGCCGCCAGGGGCGCTGGTTGAGCGGAAGTATTCCGTCCAGGCGGCGTAAGGGTTCACTCCATCAGTGGCGAGCGAGATTGAAGTAGCGGTAGAACCCGCAGATTGACGAATGTTCAACGAGCCAGAACCTACCAGGTCCCATGACTTTCCGTTCCAGGATTTTACATAGGCGTAGGCGCTCTGAGGCGAGACGCTCTTATTCACTTCGACCAAACCGATGTAAGGAGTGCCAGCCACCTGGGCGAGCATCGAGCGTCCTTGCACGCTGCTCGAGCCTACCAGTCCGACGGGCCCACCTTGCCAACTGGTGCCGTTCCAACTGGCGGCGTAAACTTGCGGCACGCGGTTTACGTTTTGATACCAGGAGATCCACGGCGTTCCTCCAATCACAGCAAGGGATGGAGCATGTGCTTCATAAGTGGAACCGCTAATAGAGGAGTACGTTCCGCCCAGGTTCGACCAGTTTCCACCGGAATATTGATTCGCGTAAATGTGAGGGTAAGCGGCTTGCGTCGTAACAAACGGCGAACCTGTTTCCACCCACCCAACGTAAAGCGAATTCCCGGAAGCAGCCAGCGCAGGGTCTTTCGCCCAACTCTGCAAATTGCGGTTCAGACTTCCTGGTGCAGGTTGCGCGGAGTTCAGTAGACTCGCGGCATTCGGCCCGGCGCCGGCATAACGGAAAAGCCACGTTTGGAAAGCCAAACTAGTCCAATTGCCTCCAAAGTATCCACCGCTTCCCAGATGCGCGAGCACAAACACGTTGTGGTCAGAGTCGTACGCCAGGCGTGTGAAGTCCGAAACCGAGTTGATGGCGGGCGACACGGGAGGATTCAACTGCGTCCACGTGTTCGCGACAGGATCGTACGCCCACGTATCCCCGAGGACTCCGGAAGAATTCTTACCGCCGTACAGAAGAAAAATATTGTTGGTCGAGTCGTACGCGAAATTAGTGCAACAACGTGCGGGAGGTTTTGTGCCGCCGGCGGGGGATACAAGAGTCCAGGTATTGGAGGGAACATCATAGTAGTAGAGGTCGGAGTAGTAGGTAGTGCCGCCGCTGTTTCTGCCGCCGTAGAGAAAGACTTGCTGGGCGGTGCTGCTGTAAGCCATGCCGGGAAGAATCACCGAGGGATCGGGAGCCGTTCCGAGGGTCGACTTCGGTTGCCAGGAGTTGGCGACAGGATCATAGATCCATGTGCCGACGTAGGAGGCGCCGCCGTACATCACAGCCACATTGTGCGCGACATCGAAGGTTCCGCCCGGTTGCAGCGAAAGTGGTTCGTTCGGGGTCTGCACGTCTCTTCCCGACTGGCCCAGAACATCGAACCACCAGGTATGGTTTACGTTTTCCGCCTGGTTCGAACCGCTGGTGCAGCAGTGATACTCGATGGTGTTGTTGTTGGGGTTGTAATCAAAATATCCCTCGGACTCGCCGCCTTCGGGCATGTTCTCTGTGTGGAATAGTCCCCCCATGTCGAGAACATCCCAGCTGTTAGTGTCGAAGTTATACCCAACAATACTTTCATTCGGCTCGCTGTTGTTCTGGTGATATTGCGAGAGCATCACAGAGCGCTGCAGGGGCCCCACATAGACTAGTTGTTCCCAATCGTTGGTCTGTGCGGGAAGGTCTTGAGTTAAAACTTTCACCCACGTTCCGGGAGGAACTGGGATGGCTGGCCCAGGCGCGTTGACGGTACCAGCAATGACAGACGGGATGAATATCAGAACAAAAACCAGCGATAGAATTACGTATTTCAATCTCATGGAGCAGGAACTCTTAATTAAGTTCATAAGACTGCCAGACATAATCACCCATTGAGCTCAGAGCAAAAGTTTGCACAAAATCGGTGTTACCTGCGTAGCTAGTCTCCCGGGTTGTGCGCAATCTTTCGTGCATCTGGCCGATCTAAAGGAGCATTTGCAAAACTTGTTTGCCCTGCGGCGTCGTTCAACCGGCGCGTTCCGGCTGACGCGGACTTGAAGGCGACCGTCAGATTGCGACCTGAATCGCCCACCAGCAAAAGCTGCCTCAAATCTGCGGCCAGCGCCGGGGTAAATTTGCCGGCGCCGTCCGGACTCAGGTGGAATCGGTCCGAGTAATCAGAAGGCCGCAGCTGCCCCGAGGCGATTGGGATCAGGACCGGAACGCCGATCGTTGAGGCAGCCTGGGCCAGAGCCGAGCTGCCGTTGTCCTCGTTCGAGGGCGGGATCACAAACACCAATTCTGCTCCGTGGTCCTGGCAAAGCCGATCCAAACGCTGAAGCCGCCCCAAAGCAAGTTCCAGCGAGCCGGCGCCAGCCGGTGGTGGTTTTGGGGCGGAACGAAAGCTGCGAGTAAGGCCGGGCAGGCCGGGAATAATCGCGCCCAAAACCCAATTGCGAATCTCCGCCCGCGCGCCGTAAAAGAAGCTGATGTTTGCCAGCGCCATCGAACTCATGCGGTTGCGGTCAGCACCCGCGTCTTTCGCGAACTGAAGAAGGTCCGCTTTGTCGACGAGGAAGTGTGTCGTGTAGTCTCCGCCGATGGCCGATGAGGTCAGCTGGGCCGGGTTCAGCACAAGGACTACAGCATCGGGCCTGGAGCCGGCGGAAAAGATGCGCCGCAAACCGTAGTACCAATCGACGTAGAATGTGCCTTCCACGACCAGCCGACCCAGATTGAACTCGGGACCGACTTGCTGCTGCAACTGAGGGAAATCCACTCCTTCAAGTAATAAAGAATTACCTGCTACCAAAACGGACGTGGCATGTTCGGCCTTGTGCATCACAAGCGCGCGCTGATACTCCTTTTCGCGACGATGCTCGATGCGGCTGATTCGCTCAAATTCAAAAGTCGTACCAGCCTCAATCACTCCACACACGAGGGTGCAAGCCAGCAAGAGCAGGACGACGTGACGCCGGGTCGGCGCTTTAGAACTGGAAGTAGATAAATGCATTCGCCTGATTTCCCGAAAATAAGCTGATCAACACAACGACGCCACATGCAAGCGCAACGCGCGCTGCGGGAGCGCGTTCCTGAAAAACGTATTCTTCGCCGGAATGTTCCAGATAGAGGTCAATCAGAAACAGAGGAAGGGCAAATAATGCCAGGAACTCCAACGCGGTGAAGTACTCCGGTCGCCATGCCCAATAGCCAAGGCCTCGTAAGAGAGCAAGGGCGGAAGTGAGGGATTCTGCGCGGAAGAAGACCCAGCTCAGACATACCAGGTGGAACACGGTGATGCGCCGAACCCAGGTCGATCCCACCCCAAGATCGAAAATCCTCCGAAGAAATCCTGCTTGACGCAGGAAGCGTTCGACTGCCAGGGCCATTCCGTGGAGCCCGCCCCACACCACAAAAGTCCAATTGGCCCCATGCCAGAGCCCACCCAGCAGCATGGTTGCGAACAGATTGCGGTAAGTCATGTACCCGGGCACGGCGCTCCCACCCAAAGGAATGTAGAGGTAATCCCGCAGCCAGGTGCTAAGGCTGATGTGCCATCTGCGCCAAAAGTCTTGAATGGAAGTGGCAAGGTAGGGTTGGCGGAAATTCACCATGAAATGAAAGCCGAGGAGTTGCGCACTGCCCCGAGCGATGTCGCTGTAACCGCTAAAGTCGCCGTAAATTTGCCAGGCAAATGCATAGGCTCCGATTGCCAGGACCGGCAGATTCGGTGGACCAAGATTTCCTGAAAAAGCTGCATTTGCCAGCAAAGCGCAGTTGTCGGCGATCACGCACTTTCTGAACAGGCCGGAAAGAATTAGCAGAATGCCATCAAAAAACTGATCCGACCGGAACCTGCGCTGATGCTGTACCTGCGGTAGAAGGTGACTCGGTCGCTGGATGGGACCCGCAATCAGATGTGGGAAGAGGCTGATAAACAGGGCGTAGTCGAGGAACGATTCCGCCGCCGGAAGCTTCCGCTTGTAGACGTCAACGATGTAGGCGATTTCCTGGAAAGTGTAAAACGAAATTCCCGGAGGCAGAATAATACGAAGCAAGGGCGCCGACACACTTAATCCCAACGTGCCTAGAACGTGGGCCAAAGAGTCGGTAAAAAAATTGAAATACTTGAAGAATCCGAGAATCGCGAAGTTGACTACAAGCGACGTCACCAAAAGCGTACGGCGAAAAGACTGAGATTCAGAACGCTGAATGAAACGTGCGATGAAAAAATCAATCAAGGTGCTCCCTATCATCAGGAGCAGAAATCGGTAGTCCCACCAGCCGTAGAAGATATAGCCCGCCGCCAGCAGGAATAGATTCTGGATTTTCGGGCCAAGTCGCCAATGAACGGCAACGACCAAAACCAGAAACAAGGCGTAGGCTGGCGTATCAAACCACATAAAATTGAATGGAACGCCCGAAGATGTTGCCTGCCGCAACCGAAGGACAAGCACTAGGGCGCGATAAGAGTACCCAACAATTGTTAAAGGAAAACGACCGAAGTGTTAACGCAGGGTCAATCCTCGCAGTCAACCTGGATTCCCGAAGGAACCGGCGCCGCCAGAGTGGTACGCATCATTTGTCCATTGCCCCACGCGCCTTTTGAAGCCAGTATTGCGGGCTCTTTTCGTACAGCAGGGATGCCAGACGCTTTAGAGTCTTCTTGCCGGTGAGTTTTTCAATGAAAGCGCGCGAATAGGAGTTTGAAGGCAGCAGGTCTTCGAGGACAGTATTTCCCGCCAAAGCCTGGGTAATCGATTCATCTATAACCTGAATCGCGCGATCGATTTCCTGCCTGGTAATCGTCAAGGGAGGTAGAAAGCGAAAAACAGGTTCATAGTAGCTATACGTGAAGTGCACACCCTGGCTTTCGCAAAGAGCAACAATGAGCATACAGAGGTCGTCCTCGGAGCCGTCGGGGAAATTGCCAATTTCCGCGCCGATCATGAGACCTTGCCCACGCACATCAACGATGATCGAGTGCTTGGCTTTGAGTCGCAGAAGACAATCGACAAAGTAACGGCCTTGCAGGGCAGCCTTCTCGATAAGCTTCTCCTCGCGAACGATGTCAATGGTTGCAGCAACCGCGGCGGCGGGCAAAGGATCAGACTGATGACTGGCGAGATGGATCCATTGTTGAGCCGCGATGCGGTCGGCGATGGCATCGGTAGTAATCACGCCTGAGACGGGAAACCCGGAACCCGAACTCTTCGACACAACCAGAATGTCAGGTTCTACCTCGTGCTGTTCGCAGCCAAACCATGTACCGGTGCGGCCAAAACCGGTTTGCGCTTCGTCGATGATGAGCAACGCACCGAGTTCGTGCGCCAGATCCTTCAGAGCTTTTAGATAGCCGGGCGGGGGAACGATCATGCCGCCGGCGGAGAGGATAGGTTCGATGATGATTGCCGCGATATCCCGCTCCCGCTGCAAGGCAGCTTCAACGGAAGTCTGCAGGCAGACAAGATTGCACTCTGGAAATCGGTTGCTAACGGGACAATGGAAACAATGGGGCGCCAGAAAACGAAAACTCTCGGGGACAGTTGGGCCGGAGCCGTGCCCATCGGCGGGAGAGAAGATCGACGTCAGGCTTTTCGTGCCCAGCGACAGGCCGTAATAGCCGCGATTGAAGCCAATGACGCCGCGCTTGCCGGTGTAAGTCTTGGCCAGACTGATCGCACATTCGTTCGCTTCCGTGCCGGTGGAAAGAAACAGTGATTTATTGAGTGCGCCAGGCGCAACTTCTGCGAACTTCTGTGCCGCTTCCAATACGATCGGACTGAGAAACTGTGTGCCGACGTGCACGACCTTCTTCATCTGCTCGGTCAGCCTCTCGACATACTTTGGATGATTGTTTCCGAGAATCGAACAAAACTGACCTGCCGCCAGGTCGAGGATTTCGTTCCCGTCCAAATCTCGCAGAGTAGCGCCCGTTCCTTCGGCGATCAAGCTGTCGGAATAGGGCATGGCCATCAAAACATGCTTGCCGTATTGCTCCCAGAGCCTCAGACTGTTGTCATTCACGCGTTTCATCCACTGTCTCCTGACTGTCACAAGTGCAACAGCATTTCACATTCGCGAAGATGTACGACCTGTGAGGCTCCGCCGACGATTCCTCGGAAGGATCGACAAAAACAAATCGTTTAGGAGAAAATAGCACGAATGCCTCTCCCAGTGCCGTCCCCACTTATATTCTTGAATAGAGTGAATGCGTGGCTATGAGCGCAGCCGATCGGCAGCTTCTCGCAAACTCAACCACCAACGATAGTGGCGAGGCTTGTGTTCTCCACGTTCTGGATCATTCTTTTCCTGTGCTCAGCGGGTACGCTGTCCGCAGCCGGAATCTGATTTCGGCACAGCACAGACTAGGCGAATCGATTCGCGTTCTCACTGGTCCGTTGCACGAGATAGATGATTCGTCTTCAGCCGACGTCGTACTGGACGGCGTATCGTATGCCCGGACTCCGATTGCGGGCAAGATAGCCGAGCGCGCTCTGCGCGCGCGTTGGCCGGTAGTGCGGGAGCGCGAAGTGGTTCGGCTGCTGCGAGAAAGAATTCTGAAAATCATCGCGCTGCATCCAGCGCGAATCATTTATGCTCATTCGCCGGCCCTGTGCGGACTGGCGGCATTGCAGGCGGCGCGCAGGAGCGGTCTTCCGTTCGTGTATGAAATCCGCGCATTTTGGGAAGACGCGGCAGCGGACCAGAAGCGCGCCGGCATTGGTTCACTTCGCTCTCACCTTACCCGGCGGCTCGAGACCTATGTTGCGAAGAATGCGGATGCGGTTGGTGCGATCGCGAAACCTATGCTGGCTGACCTGCAGGGGCGCGGTATCCCGCCCGAAAAGCTGTTTCACGTTCCCAACGGCGTAGATGCCGCACGTTTTGTGCCGCGCGAGAAAGACGATGCAATTAAGGAACAGCTGGGGCTTGGAGACAGTCCGGTTTTCGCTTTTTTTGGATCGCTCTATCACTATGAAGGCATAAGCTGGATGATTCGAGCCGCTGCAGCGCTCCGCGCCCGCGGCCATGAATTCGACATTCTGATTATCGGCCGCGGGGAGGACCAGGCGGCGATCAACGAAGCTGTGCGCGAATGCGATGCTTCAAAATACGTTCACGCCATCGACCACGTGCCTCATGATCAAATCCAACGCTACTACTCAGTAACGGATGTTGCCGTATATCCCCGCCGAAGTATCCGCCTCACTGAGTTAGTGACACCGCTGAAGCCCTTGGAGGCGATGGCTCTCAAGATACCGGTGTTGGCAAGCGGCGTCGGCGGAATTCGCGAATTAGTAGAGAGCGAGAATACTGGTTTGCTGTTTCAGCCGGAGGATGTTTCTGACTTCTGCCGGCAGGCCGAGCGCTTGATCCTTTCGCCAGCCCTACGCAAATCGCTCGGCGATCATGGCCGCGAATTTGTTCTGCGGGAAAAAGATTGGGACATACTGGCGCAGCGCTACCGAAGCATCTATGAATTTGTGCTTTCGGGCAAGTCCGAGCGCTGACAGAGATGGCAATCAGGACAATCATGGTGACAGCGATGGCGTATCCCTGGTTTTCGCATTGGAACTACATTGCGTTGGAAGCTTTGTTTCGCTTGATTCACCATAGTCCAAACACAGATGACTGGTTTGGATTGCTGATTACCTATCCATTCTTGGGGACGTGGTTCTTCGCGGTTGTTTTCTATCTGCTATGGGCAAGGGATGATGAGCAGCAGTCACGCCGTCGCACCTGTTTGCTGCGTACTGTGGTCGCGGTAGGTGCTGCATTTCTTTTTACAGCCGTGATCCGCCCCTGGATTGGATGGCCTGCCCCTGTTCTGAATCCCACATTCCAACCGCTTTTTCCCCGCTACTTGTGGGGCGTCGGTAGCAGGAATTGTTTTCCGAGCCACTCCACTCTGGCTTACTTCACCGTAACCATGGGATTGTGGCCGCTGAAGCGGGGGCTCAGTGTGTTGTTATCGCTGCTAGTACTAGCTTTTGTCTCTACGCCGAGAGTGTACCTTGGCGGGCATTATCCTATCGACGTTGCTTTCTCCTGTGTTCTCGGACTTTGCGCGCTGATATGCGTGTGGCGATTGCCTGTGCCGAACCGAGTATCGAACTGGCTGATCCGCCGTGGAACTGGAACCACGGTCCGGGATTTTCTATTTTTTTTGTGGACCTTCGAACTCGGCGAAGGATTCCGGGGAGCTGAGTTTGTCTCGGGAGCAATACATCAGCTCTTTCGCCCCTAAAGGCTTCGCCCGCAATACCATTCAGAGCGTGATTTTCGGAGTGTCCCGGCGAATGATCAAACTGACTCCGAAAGCCAAAAACAATCCCAGCAGGCTGGAGCCGAGCGTGGCGATCGAGGAGGGTTCGGAAAGAATGTTCAACGACCCGCCATCCACCTTGTCAAGGACAGCCCAACGGCGGGCTGCCACGTTGGTCAGAAACAACTCCATTGTACCTTCAGATCGAACTGGCACTCCTAACATTGCCGCTAACGCCGGGTTGAGCTTCTCGATGAACTCGGCGACGAGCATCAGTTGACCGTTGTCGTCGATCAATTTTGCATCCAGAAAAGTCCCGCGCATTATCACGCCACCGGGGTCGCCTTTATGACATCCCTGCTTGCTGTTCTGTTCGATGCAGCCGCGTATAACAATCCCGCCACCGCGGCCATAAAGTAAACTATCGCCGCTTTGTCCCATCCCTCTGGCAGTGGTGAAAGACATTCTGGCCAAGGTATCCAGCGTCTTTGTTCCATATATCAATTCATAAATGGCAATGCCATTGCCCTGAAGTTGGGTGTGGCCATGAACGCCATAGCGAACCTTGCCGGCGTCGCCGATCGGCATGTCCACAATTGAACCCGCCCACGCGAGGGCAGAGATGTGGATTAAGAAAATCGCGACAATGTAACGACTACACTTCGCCATATTTGATTCCACTGATCGCAAACCCGTGATTATCTGTGGTCTAGCCAATCGTAGTCAATGTGAAAGATTATGCACTGTCATTACAGTTCGTCTGCTCACCAACAATACGGTCTGACTAGAAAATTACATGAGAGACAAAGTCCTGCAGAACTGCCTCACCATCCGTGGTCTGCGCAAGCACGGCAGTGCTTATGGCGACCACACTGGTCGCGGCAGAATCTCCTGTAATCCGAGCTTTGGCTTGGAGAAACTTCACCCGCTCCGGGCTTCCTGTGGACTCCCCGGTAATTTTGTACCAAGTCCACACCAAGCGCACATCATTGCCCGACTGGATTAAGGTTTGACGGATCCGGGCTCTTTTGCCATCCAAGAGGCGGTCTTCAAATGAGTCCGCAATCAATGACCACATTTTCGGGTTGGATACTCGATTATAGGAGTTGAGCAGTTCGAAGCCGCGACCGCCGGAATAGGCTGCAAGATACAAATCGACCCGGCTCTGTCCCGAAACATAGCTTTGAATTAAATCCGTGGCCTTACCCGGCAAGTCGGGAGTCCAACTTACGTCGTATGCTGGCAGAGCCTGCCATGGGGGGCTTACCGAAACAGAGGGTACCGCCTGTTCTGACGCTTCCTCCTTTATCGCCACCCGTTGCCATAGATGGTTTGCAATCGCTGGCGTGACGCCGAGCAGTAATGCGGTCAGCACAGCTCCTAACGATGTCACTGCGCCAGAAAATCGAGGTGCAACGGCGCTTGTGATCGGACCTTGCGAAGGACGGATCTCTTTCGCAGCAGGGCCCTCGCGCCAGAGCAAGCCCACCGCGCAAAGGGCAAGCTGGACAACGGTGAAAAACAACCATCCGTATACAACGTGATCGACATCCGTCGCAAAACGATTGCTGGTTAAATAAGCGAGAACAACGATGCCATAGGCACGTACGCCATTGGCCCCGATGGGTGTAAGAACGGAAGCGCAGAGGAACAACAGCCGCCGCTTTCGCGAGCGATAGATAGTCCAGGCGTAAATTACGCCCAACATGACGGACGAGAACAGGTAGCGAATCCCGCTGCAGGCTTCGGCCACAGTCCAGGTGGTTGTGGGCACTGACAATACCCGGTTTTCCAAAACCGCGGGTATTCCCGATAGCGTCAGTGCATGGACTGCAAACCAAGCGGTAGCGTCTTGCAGTGGTCCGATCAGACCCACTCCAAAGGGAACGGCGAAGATCAGGAAGGTTAACGGCAGAGCAAGGGCGGAAACGACTGCCGAGCCAAGAAACGTCCAGACCGACGCGACGAGTATGCCGACTAGCGCGAATTCCTCGATGAGTTTGACTCCTGCGATGTTTGCCAGCACCCACAGGATGCTTAGCGTACCCAGCGGAAGCAAACCCCAGAGGTTTGGGGCGGGTTGCAGTGTTGCGAGTTGTTTGCGGCACCGCCACGCTAGATACGCGGAGAGAGGGAACACCAGGAAACCGTGTGAGAAGGTGCGGCTGCTGTACCACGTCTTCATCATGGCGAGCAGGGTCTGATGAAAGACAATCAGAGCTTCAGCGAATGCTAAGAACGTTAGACTGACGAGGATGGTCCACTGGCTCGGCGCAGGCGCAGTCAGCCCGACCTCCGACCGAATGGGGAGCACACTCTGAACAGAGGCTCTTGTTCCGGATTGATCCGGCGCAGGAACTCGCATACTCGGGTAAGTTAGCGTTTCAAATTTTGGTCCCGTCGCACTTCGCCGAACGCTCGTCGGCTAGCCGTGACCCGGGGGAGGGGGGCCGCACACTTCGTAACCGCGCAATCATAACATCAGTGTTCTGGATTTGTACAAGTGGGCAATAGACTGGATTTTTCTCGATAGGCGACGGTTCCTTTAAGCTCCCAAGTCTGAAGGGCATATCCGGCTCCCAGTTCTATTGCGACGAAGGTGTCGGTCTTGAAGTCGTGGGCTAACGACAAACGGCCATGGGCACCCTCGGCGCCCGGACTGCTCGGTATGGGGCCGCCCTCGACCGGGCTCAATTCCCACTTGTTTGTGCCTGCATCGTAGATATAGAGTCCGCCAGTAACACGTTGTACGACCTCCTCCGGCGGACCTTCATACAAAACAACTCGACCTCGAACCGAATCGTAGGTCAAGGCTGGACGGCGAAAACTGGCCGGGTTGCAGCCTCCCGGCTTGGCATTTCTCCAGGTGCGTGTTGCCGGAGTGTAGATCCAAGTCTCGTTTGGATCGGTGGCAGTTCCATTGATTCCACCGAACATTAGCGCCAGGTGGTGAGCAGAATCGTAAACGAGGTTGTGCGCCATTCGAGGTCCGGGCGAACCGTTGGTGGATGCGACCCGAACCCAGTCCGGATAATCGCGTCCTTTGGGGCAACCGACGCTGTGGCCGCTGGTTTGGGGGTCAGCAATGAAGCAAAGCAGCCAGGTATCCGATGTCGGATTTCCAACGTCTTGTCCGCCATACAAAATCATGACGTCATCATCGGAATCGTAAGCCATGGCGCTATCCGCGCGGCCAGGAACCGGCGTCGGGGTCTGCAAGCGCTTCCAGACCCGTACTTCTCCGGCCGGACAGAACTCGTTCTCAGCCAGGCAGAGGTACCACGTGTCATTTTTCTTATTGATCTCGATGATCCCTCCGGCCTGAAACAATTGGTGGCGCCGCGAATTGTACGCCGCAGTGAGGAACGGGTGACGATCAGGGATGTGATCGTTCACGAAAACAAGCTTTCCATTCATGCGCGATTGTGGATTGGGCGCTCCACCATTCACGATTGCGCCGGCCGCGTGATTCGCGGGTGTGGTGCCTCGCACGCCACGGACAACATTGGCCAAGGTATCTTTTGAAAGGTCGGCCGGGCTGTAAGCAATCTCTTCATCATCAATCCAGAGAGTTCCTCCACGGCCCGGATCTGGGTGAAAGCTGCGGCCATCTCCATCACGAAGCGTTATCGTCTTGTCTACAGGACCGATGGAGGACTTCAGAAACCCCTTGCTGTTGTCCGTCACCGTTGTTTGCACGGTTCCACTGGTACTCTCTTCTACCCAAGGGTTTTCTGTCGCTACGTGACCCAAGACGCCGTAGGACCACCAGGAATTTGAAAACGTATAGATGCCATCTGAGGTGTAGATGAAGAATCTGCCGTCGTCCTGGATGTAGATGAGTTTGTTCCAAGCCGAAGACCCGAACGGTGGTTTAGCTTTAATGCCTATCGGAAACGTGTTGCACCAGTGCTCACCGCAGCTTTGAACGGCGGCCGGCTTGACCGCTGCCAACAGGAGGGATGACAGCGCGGCAAGCGAGAGCGCCTGCCGAAGGGCCCTCATTCCACGGAAAAACGCGGCTGGAGGGTTCGAGGACTCAGCGTTTGCGTATCGGCCGACAGCTGTTGCACCCTTGCCAGGGAGCCATCTTCGCCATTCCACGTTCACGGCGTCTTCTCAAGGACAACCAGCAAAGTCGGTTGCAAAGCGCTCCACCCCAATCTGGCGATCAGCCAATCATAAAGAACACCGAGCCGGAACAGGGCTCTGGAAAAGATGAGATTCGCCGGGTAGTGCCGCAGCCCAACCACTTTCCTGATTTTCCATCCCTGCTTTTTCTGCATGAGACTCTTAAAATAACCTGGAGTATTCGCGCGATAGAAGGTGGGGAAAGTGTCGTAGGTATTCGATCCGTAAATGCGATTCACAAACCACGCGTGGAATGCCTGGGGCGTCAACTGAGCCACTACCGAGGAATAATCGTAACGGTTGGGGGTAAGAATCACGCACACACCACCCGGCTTGAGCGCACGATGGATCTCGTCAATGACTTTATCGGGTTCGAGCAAATGCTCGAAAACCGATCTCGAGTACACCATGGAGAAGGCATTATCAGCGAACGGAAGCTGCGAAAGATTGCCGCGAACCATAGGCATGCCCTTGGGTAGGTCCTGGCAAAGATCAAGGCCTACAACAAGGGCCTCGCCAGAGAATTTCCGCGTAAAGGGGGCGTCTTCGCCGCATCCGGCATCAAGCATGCGGCCGCCGGCAACTGGCATGAACTCGCGGATCGCGTATTCCAGAGCTCGCTCACCAATTGGCACTGATCCGTAGTACTTGTCAATGAGTTCACGCACTGCAGTCATATTCGGCAAAAATGCACGAGCTGAAGTTAGACCCACCGGTAAAGCCGATTGAAAGCACGATTTCCTCTCAAACCGAAGCGGCCGAAAGTTCCGGTACCACTACCGGCGCTTCCGGAGGGGCCGCTCGCTCCCGGGCAAGCGTCTTGAGAATGATTACCGTAGCCACGAGTTGATAGAAAAGATCGAAGTACGCACGCCCAAGAAAGGCTCCGCTAACCAGGAAGGTTACCAGGCCCAATTGCACCATATCGGAGTACGCCGCAAGAGTTTCCGAGCCTGGTTGCCGCAAAAAAGTGCGCTTGAGCCTGGAACAACTCCACAAGCAACAGGCGACGAGCCCGAGAAAAATAATCAGCCCCGGCAAGCCGTGCTCCGCCAGCACCTGGAAATAGATACTATGGGGTCCCTGAACCTTATCCGCCAGCATGTTGTATTGCCCGTACAGAGGCGCAGTGAAGGTTTGAAATCCGCCCCCCAGAATTGGATGGTCAAGGACTAAACGATAGGCAAAGGTCCAGGAGTGAAGACGCGCCAAAGCTGACTGATCGGCTCCTACATTCTTAAGCGTCTGCATGCGCTCGATCCACTTCTCGGGAGCGGTTATGAATATGAGCGAAATTACGATGGTTGTGCCGGCGAGTCCAAGAAATCGCCGCTTGGACTTCATCATCATGGCAAACAACACTGTCGCGAGTCCGAGCATGGCGCCACGGGAATAAGTCAGAATGACAGCCATGATTCCCATTGGAACCGCCGCTCGAAAACCCCAGCGCAGAAGTCGAGAATCTTCGGTTCGCGCGAAGGCCGCGAACATTGGAAGGGCCATGTTCATCGCCAGGCCAAAGTCGTTGTTGTCGTAAATCATCGAGTTCTTGGGGCCATAGACTTTGTCTTGGCCTCCGGTCAGTATTCCAAAAACCGACCCTTTCAACGCGAAAACTGCGAAGCTGGCTGCCGTCACCAGATACCACCAGCGCAGACGTTTGGAATCTGTCACTAATGCGAGAGCGACGAACACCATCAATAAAATCTTGCTGACCCGCCAGAGAAAGTCCACGCTATCCGTCCAGTGCTGCGTCAAGGTTGGCGAAAAGAAGACGTTGACCGTAGTGACGCAAAACCAAAACCAAAGCACGAGCAGCAGTGCGGTCTCTATGGTTAGTGGAGGGATCTGCTTGCGTTTGGTTACGACCAGGCCTGCCATCGTGGAGATGGCAATGAGCAGCGCAAAAGGAATTTTGCTGGCGACACCATAGGTGAAGTCTTGGGGATTGAAGTAACCAACCCAGGTCCAAAACAATACACCAGCGAAGGGCTGGACTAGGGAGAGTGGCACGGCCACGATACAAACCGCGATTAAAATTACATCCCGCACCCCCACGCGAATTCCCCCAATTCGACAACTGATCGCCAGTCTCGCACAATTTGCAGCAGCCGAGCAACAGTTCGCAAACCAGCTTCTAAGATTTACACTCTGTTCACATACGGGCGGCATCTCGACCGCTATACTTCCTCACCGGAGAAGCTTGCGGAGCGTGAGTAACGCGCGCGAGGATAGCTGCATATCTTCAAGGCGCTGTTCACAGTTGCATCGAGAGGCGTCCCACATTTTTCAGTCCTGGCAGCGCACCATCTATCTAGAAGTAGGTTCATTGGTGAATTGCAGAACGTCACAGTTAGGGACACGCGGAGGAGTAAGGCTTGGAAGCAGACGACAAAAAGGTCTTCATCGTAAGTCTCGACGGCGCTACTTTTGACATATTAATTCCCTTCATACGGCAAGGCTGCATGCCGAATCTGCAACGACTTATGCAAGACAGCTTGTCGGCAGAACTGGAGTCGGTCATACCCGCAGTGACGGCGCCGGCGTGGACGTCGTTTATGACCGGCAAGAATCCCAGCAAGCACGGGGTGTTCGGTTTTACCCAGTTCGATCCAGCGGATAATCGCGTGAAGCTCACGAATGCCCGCGACATTAAGAGTAAAACACTTTGGCAAATCCTCAGCGAGAAAGGTAAACGCTGCATTGTGGTGAATCTGCCCTACACCACTCCTCCCTATCCCATCAACGGAATTATGGTGAGCGGCTGGGATTCGCCGCCGCGGAATTTCACGTTTCCGGAAGACCTGACCGACAAGATCATGCAGCAGTTCCCCGATTACCGAAGCAATCTCAACATGTGGCTATTCGACTATATGCCGGGAAAGTCCGAGGGGAACTTCGACCAATTGATCGATACTTTGATTCTTGGCTGTCAACAGGGTTCTTTGGTGGCCCAGCAATTCCTGGAGCAGGAGAACTGGGACGTTTTCATGGTTCACTTCCAGCAGACGGACTGGATCCAACACAAGCTCTGGGGTTTGATCGAAGAAGCTGCCCGAGATACTAACTGTAGCGATCCGCGAGTAGATCGCGTGCGCGAGTGTTATAAACGATTCGACGAGCAAGTTGGGGTCTTGTTGGCGAAGGTTCGCGAGCATAATCCTTTCACGATTGTGCTTTCCGATCACGGTTTTGGGGATTACAAAGGTGAACTCTATCCGAACTACTATCTGAATCAGTGGGGCTATTACCATGAATCGCAGGCTGCCGAGAAAGACTCGGCCAAGCCTGTGCGAGATCTTTTTCACAAGAACCCGATGCTCGCAACTGCATACCGCGGCATGGCAAATCTGAAACATCGTCTGGACCGCGTCCTGGAGTTCAAACGCTATCGGAACTTCGATTCGTGGGTGGATCTCGCGGGAAACACATTTGGCGGTCGAGCTTTACCGGTGGATTGGAGTCGCACGAAGGTTGCTACCGTAGGCGCCTATGAATGCGCCTTCCTTTATGTGAATGTAATCGGCAGAGGACCAACCGGAATCGTACGGCCGGAGGAGTGCGAAGGCATAATTTCGGATGTTGTCAAGAAATTCGGAGAAATTCGACATCCGGTCACAGGTAAAAAAGTCTACAAGAGGGTGGCGCGCGGAACGGAGGTCTACCGGGAGAGCGGCAAAGACATACTTCTACCAGATGTAATTCTGTTGCCTGAAGATGGCTATGGATTGTCCTCCAAGATTTCGGACACCTTACCTCAAGCCACCAGCGAAGGCGTGCACCGCCATAATGGCGTGCTTTTCCTGAAGGGAGAGGGCGTAAGAACTTCCGTGGCGAAGTTTTCTCCCTTCCTGATCGACATGGCTCCAACGGTGCTGCATTCTCTGGGTCTGCCCGTTCCCACCGATATGGATGGTCGGGTTCTGGAGGAAATCTTCTTAGATCCCAGAAAAATCCAATATGAAGAGATTGATAACGCGGTCTCGCACGAACCCATGCAGTATCTGGAATCCGAAGCCGAAATGATTGAACAGCGTCTCAGGGATCTTGGTTACGTTGAATAGCAGGACCTAAGTGAGACCTCGCGTGAGACCTCAGTGTTGGAAGAAATCAAAAAACTGCTGAAGCACGGGTCCGTATACAGCCTGGGAAACATCCTGAATAAGGCTGTGGGCTTTCTTCTGATTCCTTTTTATACCCATTACCTGACGACCGCAGATTACGGCACTCTGGAACTGTTGGACTTAAGCGTCGCGCTGATCGGCCTGCTTTTGAATATGTGGATGAACGCTTCCCTGGTTCGCCACTACTATGAATACGAAGATTCCAAGAACCGCAATGAGGTAGTGAGCACCGCGTTGATTGCCACGGCGACGGCGGCTGCAGTCGTATCTGTCTTTGGGTTACTCTGGGCGCGTGAAATTTCGAACCTGATTCTCAAGTCCCCAGGGTTCTTCCCCTTGGTGCGGGTGATCGCCTGTAACTTGTTCTTCACCTGCATCAACAGTGTGTCGTTCAGTTATCTGCGTGCGCGCCAGCAGTCCTCGTCGATCGTCGCAATGAATACTGCGTCTCTGGTTGTCGGGCTGGTTCTCAATGTTTATCTCTTGGCGGTCATAAAGGCTGGAGTAATCGGTATTCTCTGGAGCAGTCTAATTTCAAACATCCTGGTGACGACTGTCCTGACCGCGCTCACTATGGGGCAGGTTGGTCTCCATTTTGATTTGACCAAATTCAGGGCGCTTGCTGCATTTGGACTACCGCTGATTATGACGAGTTTTTCCGCTTTCGAGCTGAATTTCGCAGACCGTTTTTTCCTGCAGCACTACAGCAGCGTGTCGACTGTGGGGGTGTACGCGCTAGGCTACAAGTTCGGATACATGTTGAGCTTCTTGCTGATTCAGCCCTTCATCATGATATGGGGAGCGAGAATGTATGAAATTGCCAAGCGGGCGGATGCCGGCGCTGTTTTTTCCAGGATTGCCGGCTATTTCACGCTCCTAATGTGCGCGGTCGCTCTGGCAATGTCACTGCTCATCAAGGAAGTTATTTCCGTCATTGCCCCACCAGAGTTTCACAACGCTTACAAAGTTGTTCCACTGGTGACGCTGTCCTACGTGTTCTACGGAATGGGTTATTACTTTCAAAGTGGTATCTACATCAGCAAGAAAACTCAATATCTCGGTATTATGGGCGTGATATGCGCCGCTGCGAACATTGGATTGAATTTGTTGTTAATCCCGCGCTTCGCCGCGATGGGAGCTGCCTGGGCCACGGCTTTGAGCTTCTTATTGATGGCGTTTCTGGCGTATGTCTTTTCGCAACGCGCGTATCACATTCCGTATGCCCTGTTCAAAATTCTAGTTCCATTGGCTGCTGCCATCGGCACTTATTGTTTGGGTGCCCTGATTGATGTCGGCTCGATCCCAGTGTCAGTCATGCTCAAGGGGTTCGTTCTCGTCGGGTTCGGGGCTGTAATTGTGGCGTCCGGGTTTCTCGATGAGTCTGAAACCATCAGATTGCGTAAAGTTGCGGGAGGCATGTGGGGAAGATTCGGCTGGGCTCGAAACGCCCAAGCGAGGACAATTGAATAATGACGTCCGCCCGGATTACTGCGATCATCCCGACGTTCAATAGTGAGCGCTACATTTGCGACACCGTAGAGAGCGTGCTGGCGCAGACGTGCCCGGTTCACGAAGTGATCGTTGTGGACGATGGTTCAACCGACGGTACGGAACAACTGTTGGCAAGATACGCCGGCCGCATTCGATACATCCGGCAGACAAACGCCGGTCCTCCCAGGGCGCGCAACACCGGCCTGGCGTACGCAACGGGCGACTGGATTGCCTTGCTCGACTCCGATGATCTATGGGTTCGGACGAAAATTGAGCAGCAGATAAAGTATTTGGAAGCGCACCCGGCTTGCGGACTGGTCTACACTGACATGAAAACGTTCGATGACAGTGGGATCATCGAGGAGAGCGTGAAGGTTTCGCGCAATCTTACGCTGCCGAGCGGCCATATCTTTCCACAAATATTCGCCGAGACGCTGTTCCAGACCAGCGCGGTGCTGATCCGCAGATCCTGCCTTGATGGCGTTGGAGGTTTTGACGAAACCCTGCGGATGGGGGATGACTACGAACTCTTCTTGCGTATTGCTCGTCATTTTGAACTGGGCTATGTCGATGCACCGCTTGTTCTTTACCGGCAGCACCCCACTCAAGGAACGAGGACCTGGGGCAAACAACTCCAACACGGCGTGCCTTGGGAATTTCTGGTATTGAGAAAGATTGTGGACCGGTATCCCGAAATATTTGAAGAATTGGGCAGGCACAAGGTTCAACAGCGACTTTCGAAACCCTACGTGGCGCTTGCGTACGCCTGTTTTGCGGAAGGTGACCACAAGAATGCGCGGCAGCTCATGCGAGAGGCGCTACGCCATTGGCCAACTAACTTCGGCTATCTGCGCTACTACGTTATGACTTTCCTTTCGCCGCGAAGGCTGGAAAGGCTCAGAGCCACTTACGATAAAAGTCGTAGATCCAATGGTCTCCAGCGTGATGCTGAGAAAGCATCTGCGCGCTGGCACTCCACCGGAAGTTAGCGAGCAGATGTTCTTTGCGATTCCGAAGACTTACGTGTGAAAGTACTAAGCTGCTGCTAGGCAGTATCCCGCTCCGCGCACCGTCTTCAGATAGGTGGGCCTGGTTAAATTTGGTTCGATCTTTCGGCGGAGTCGCCGCACGCAAGCGTCGACACACCGCGGGCTTGCGTATTGTGTGCCCCAGACCGCATCCAGAAGCTGGTCGCGACTGAAGACCCTGGAACGGTTGAAGCTAAGGTAATACATTAGTCGGAATTCCAGACTTGTGATTGCGATTTCATCACCGCGAACCAAAATCCTCATCGCTGAAGGATCGATCTCAATGTCTCCCGTCTTAATCGGACCTGTAGATGGCAAAAAAAAGGGAGTGGTTCCCAGAGAAAGTTCGCTGTGCCAGGGGAGTGTGCGCGCGAAGCGACGGATAACCGCCTGCGCGCGTGCCACAAACTCAGGCGCACTGTGAAGGCCTGTGATGTAGTCGTCGGCGCCTAGTTCAAGACCGAGTATCCGTTGTTCTTCCGAGGCGTCGGCTGCAAGCAGAATCAATGGTGTCCTGGCGAGCGAGAAAGTCGATCGAACCTGAGTGCAGAGCTCAAGCCCGCGGCCTTTCGCCGCCGACGCGTCAATCATAATCACCGCCGGGCGAACCTGCTCAGCCTGCTGAATGACGTTTCTTTCAGTTGACAGAAGACGGACTGCAAAGTTTGCAGATGCCAAATAACGCTGTGCAATTCGCCCAATACCGGTTCCACCCTCCACGACAAACACCAGTTCCAAGATGTCTCCTTATCTTGCCTTTGTTAAACTCGGTAAGTCTGACTTACAAGGCATACTACGCAGAATCAGCAGACAATCGATTGATGTGACAAACAGAATTAGCTGATCCCTGCTAGTCTGGGAACGACAGTGTCGAACTACGTGCCGCGAAACCTTAAATTGTGTTATGTGGTGCTGCGATGACGATAAGATAAACAAAATGTAAATTGTGAGCACTCAAAGCCTGAGTTTTCCACAGTGTGCAAGCTCACATGCTTGTTCCAGCGCTAATAGAGCGCTCGGGAAATAAAGGAATAAGGGTGCAATCTAAGCTGACTGCCCCATCTTGAGAATGGCCTCGCTCGCGGGTACCCCGAAGTGTTCGGGCAAACTGTGCTCAAAGCCAGGCAGGACTGCATCAGTGACGGAGTCGACCAGCGGCCGAAACTGTGTTTCAAGTCGCTGCACCAGATTTATCATTGGCTGGAATCGTCCTCGCGATAGTATCTCGTGCAGCCGATTCGCCGTTGTACGTAAGCCCGTGTAATGGCGCAGTCTAGATTTCCAACTCCCTGTGAGCCTGGGTTGATCCGGATCGAGTTCCCAAGGGTGGAAATAAACGACGACCGGCTGTCTGTCCCGGCGATGAGTTCTGCGAATTGCCCAACGAGTGAAGGGCATTGGCAGCAATCTCAAATAACCGCCACCGCCAAATGGGATATTCATCTTCCCCATGCGCACGGTCGAGGGAGGAATTTCCCAGATGGTCTGCCCGGAGGGCAGGCGCCTATGATGAGCCCAGCGTGGAGCATCTGGCATTCCATAAAGATCGTGGTGGATCGGAAAGATGCTGGAATCGTAGCGGAATCCCTCTTCCGCGAGGATTTCAAGCGCCCAAAGTGATTTATCGGTGATTGAAAAAGTCGGGGCACGGAATCCAACCACGCGGACACCTGCCGCATCCTCAATTGCATTTCGCGACCGCACCAAATCAGCGCGAAATTCCGACGGGCGCAGGGTGTGCAGCGGGCGATGAAGGTGACTATGGCAGGCCAACTCATGGCCGGCCTCAGCCAGTTCGCGGATCAGCCTTGGTTCGCGGTCTGCAATCCAACCCAAGACGAAGAAAGTGGCGAGACAGTTGCTCCGCCCCAAGACATCCAGAGTGAGTTTCGTATTCTGCCGGATGCGGGAAGCAAACGTTCCCCATCCCGACCGACAGATTCGCGAAGCGAATGCCTCAACGTGGTAATAGTCCTCCAAATCCACGCTGACGGCGTCTACGATGGCGCCGCCGACGTCGGCTGCGGAGGCCTGGAAGTCATGGTATTGGTGCCGGGAAAGTTCTCTTTGCTCCATTGTGTCAGCCAAGCAGGGAGAGCTCAAGGTTGAGCGCATGGCGGTGTCAGAGTTCATTGGTCGATACCTCTGGGAAAGTCTCGTATCCAACAACTTTGCGATTGGATTTAAAGTGGAGCGACTCTAGCATTGCCCTGTTACAGCCACGCCACCGCCAAATGAAAAGATGACTACAACTTGCGTACGCACAGGGCCACTTTCTGAATCGGACTTTTGTTTCGCGGCGACTAGTGGGTCGGCGACTTGGCCGAGACAGATGAGAAGGCGACGATGAGCCGAGGGCGACAACGCTGCGAGCGGTAGAGGAAGGTCTTTGTGTGAATACCCGGTGAATGCACGATTAAAAGATGACGACAGGTCCAGGATGTCCAGGCTTCTAACCATCGAGAAAGACGATCAGAAATCGGACTTCAGTTCGCTTTAGCTGCCCGCGCTACAAGCACTTAGCTATGAGTAAGACTTGAAAAGCTACTGCATTCAGAGCGAATCTCCACCAGCGATGAAGAATAAAGAAACCTTGACACCAGCACCTGACCTCCTCGAAAATGGCCGCTGCTCAACGCTTTTGGACTAAGAATAATTGTTCGTAACCAAGTCTCAAGACGTCACTACACCCTCTCGCTATCATTCGAAAAACAAACAATGGTGTCAAGAGAGGACTAACATCCGACGGAGATATTCGCGAGGGTCGAGAACGAATGGTTTTTCAATTTGAATCTCGCGATGTGGTCCGTGCGGATCCGGCCCAGTCATCCGGGGAGAGTAGTGGCGGCTGGTTTGGGAGATTTATGCGCGGGACAAAGTGTTCTTCGACTCCAGTTGTGTTACTGCTGCTTTTGAATGTCGCAGTCGCGCAAAAAGATAACATCGGTAACGATCACGCAAGAACCTCGACGTACGACCAGACTCAAGTTACTAAGAATGCGAATCGAGCAAGCACCCCAATTCCGTCGGCCTCGGCCAGTGGCGAAGTGCTGAACGAGGATAGAGCTTCCGATCGGGCGGAGACCCAACCCGGAGAAGGGACTGCGGCTCAGCCCAAAGATCGGGTTCCACCTTCCGTTCCGTCCGTTGAAGATTTTTCTCCTTCGCCAAGCGAAGGAGAAGTTATTCGGTTGCATGGCGCTCTTCCGGTCATTTTGAATCCACACTCCGCGAATCTTGATCGCTTGGTGAGGCGAGAGGACATTCTGCCTACCGCAGAGGACTACGTCATCGGCGAGGAAGACGTTTTGACCGTCACCGTTTGGAAAGAACGAGATCTCTCCGGCACTGTGGTGGTTCGTCCCGACGGCAAGATCACTGTGCCGTTAGTGGGGGAGATCAGTGTGGTCGGGATGAAGCCGGCTCAACTGCAGAAAGTGCTGGAGGAGAAGTTCAGGCCGTTCATCACGATGGCGCAAGTTGCCGTTGCTGTGAACCAGATCAACAGCCGCAAGATTTACCTGATCGGCCAGGTGGTGAGGGAGGGTACGGTACCGATCAACGGTTCGATGACTGTCCTGCAAGTTCTAGCTGGAGCGGGCGGATTGAGGGACTTCGCTAAACGAAAGAAGATCTACATCCTTCGCAAGCGCGGAGACCAGGAGATCCGATTTCCTTTTGATTACGATGCAGCGATTCGCGGCAGGAACACAGAACAAAATATCCGAGTCGAACCCGGAGATACGATTGTCGTTCCCTAAGGGCAGCTCCCGTACCCTGCAATGTGCGAACGGAGAAGAAATATCGCGGGCGACGTGCTCAAAAGATTGCTAGGACAGATGAGAGGGTGGTGGTACGTGGGCGGATTGGCTGCAGTACTGGCGCTGACGGCGTATTCCCAGAGCCAAACAGGGGCGAGTGATCCTGGCGGGCAGTCGGATTCCTCCGTCCCGTCCGCCGACGATCCGCTCATGCCGTTGCCGCCGAGTCTTGACACGGATATGCCCTTGCGAGTGGTCATGAGTCCGCTTCATTTCGGGCGTTTGTCGTTGCTCTCGTTCAGCGCGTTTCAGGGGTATGACAGTAATCCTGGGCTGGGGACCTCGGCGCAGGGCACAGAATTTTCCTCCTTTAGTGGGCTGGTGGTCTATTCGTTCCGTGGCTCCAGGTGGAATCTGGACTTGCAGTATCAGCCTTCGATTTTTGTGAGCCCCGAATCTACATTCCAGAGTTGGACGGGGAACTCGACCGACTTCCAAGCTCAACGTCGCCTAAGCGCGACCTGGAGCCTCAGCGTTGCTGAGCACTTCCAATACACGCCTAATTTGCAGAGCTCGATTGAGGGGAATTCATTGTCTGTCAACGAGGCGGGTGGGGTGGCGATATTGACGCCGTTTCTTTCACGCAGCCGCAGCCTGTTGCTCAGCACGGTTGGCAGTTCGCTGCACCACCGCATCAGCGAGCACACGTTGATAGAATTTCACGGCGATCAGAGTTCCGTCCGGCTCTCCGGTGTAGTTGGTGCGGAGCAGGCTCCGCAAATTCCGGTGCAGGATAGCGAGAGCACAACCGCTGGTCTGGGGTTTAATCGCATTCTTGGGACGCATGACTCTATCGCGTTGAAGTATGACTACCGTGCACAATTCTCATCCAACACCGCGTCGGGAATCGCCAATTTTCACACAGCGAGCTTCGGATGGTCTCACACGCTCGCTCCGAGTCTAAGGTTCTCCGCGTCGGCTGGCCCCGGCTGGTCAAATCCCGGTACGAAATTCGGGCCGTGGCGAACGACGGCGCAGGGTTCTGTCGAGCTGGCAAGAGAGACACGTAGCGGGGGAATCGCCCTTTCATTTACTCGCAGTGATGTTTTCGCAGGGGTAATCGGCAACGGCTTCAATAATCATTACGCGTTGCGTGTTGATCGCAAGATTGGAACCCGACTTAGCCTGACTGCGACTGGCAGTTATCTCCAGCAGCAGTTTTTTGGCGCGGAAAATCTATCGGGTGAAATGGGCTCGTTCGAAGCCGTTTGGTCCACCACTCGAAATTGGTCTGTCTTCGGACAGGTCCGCTACGTGGATACGCACGGCGGCGCAATCTCGATTGCTCCGCAGAAGGTGGCGACCGTGGGTTTCCGATGGTCGTGGGTGCCGGAAAAGCCATGACGGACGAACGGCGCTTGCGTTGCCTACAAACCGCCTCTTGTTTGCGCACCTCGAAGAGGCTGCCTTCGCCTGGAGCCTTGGCGGGGTTGATATGTCTGTCGACGGTGTTTTTCCTCTCGGCGTGCAGTCGGTCCACCCCGGCTCAGAGAGCGCAGCAACAACTCGCAACTGCACGAGAGGATGTGAAGCGCGGAAAGATCGCGGAAGCTATCATCGAATATCGCAGAGCGCTTCAGGCCGATCCTACGATGGCCGCAGCCCACTACGAACTAGGGCAGCTCTACGTTAACGCCGGAGAGTATTTGAACGGGACAAGGCAAATGACTGCCGCGATACAACTCGACGAATCCAATTCCGCGGCCCGTCTGGCACTTGCCGATATTCTCCTTCTCGCGCGAAATTACACGGACGCGAAAACGCAAGCCGAAGAAGTGTTGTTGGGACGCCCGGGGGATCCGGCGGCTTTGCTTGTGCTCGCGAAAAGTCATGCGGGCCTGGGCCAACGCAGCGATGCCCAAGCTGACGTCCAACAAGTCTTGAGACTCCAACCGTCGAACGGGGACGCGTGGTTGCTCCAGGCCGGACTACAGTTTCAAGCGAAGGACTTCGCTGCCAGCGAGCATAGTTTTCGCCAAGCGATCGAATACAACCCCTCCCAGGTAGCGGCAGTAGCAGCTTTTACGGTTTTGCTGGTACAGCAACACAGAAATGTGGAAGCGGAGAGCATCATCCGAGCGTGTGCCTCCAAAAACCCCAAGGACGCTAGTGCGCAGTACGTGTTGGCGGCATTCTTGTGGCAGGAACAACGCCTTTCAGAAGCTGAGTCTGTATTCAAGAACATTGCGACGATTGGACAAGCAGATCCCGAGCAACGTGCGGTGTTAGCTAACTTCTACGTTTCCACGAGGAGATTTGATCTTGCGGAAAAGGAGTATTCCGAGATTCTAGCGAATCATAAAGACGACTTGTTTAACCGCAGCGCCATGGCTTCGCTTTACTTATTGACGGATAGGCAGGCTCAAGCGGAGAGCTTACTGAACCAGATATTGGCTGTGCAACCTGACTTTGTAGAAGCTTTGGTTTTGCGTGGCCAGTTGAGGATTCAGCAGATGCGTTTTGACGAGGCGGTCGCAGACTTGCGGCACGCAACCCGCGCCCAGCCAATTCTCGCTGCTCCTCGTTACTATCTGGCGACGGCGCTTCTCCGCAAGGGTGAGATCAAGCTCGCTGAGGCCGAATTGCGCGGTGCGCTCGAGTTACAACCGGATTTGGCCGCAGCGAGGATGCTCTTGGCGGGCATCGAGTTAGATACGGGAGAAGTAAAGGCGTCGCTGTCAGATCTTGACAGAGTGCTTGCGGCAAAGCCGGCCACGATTAATCCCTATCTCATGCAATCGATGATTCTCGCAGAACACGGGGACACAGCGCGCGCTGAAAAAACCTTGCTGCCGCTGCTCGACGCGTTCACGGAGCCAACAGCACGCGCAGCTACTTATCGTGCTTTAGCGTGGGTGAGCATTAATCAGAGGAAGTACGAGCAAGCGCGCACATTTGTGCAGGACGCTGAGAAGGCCCAGCCTTCCTCCCGCGAGACGTTCTACCTGCTAGGACTTACATATATTGAGGAAGACAAAAGTGACGTCGCGCTTTCTGTGGTAAGGGCGCGCTTGCGAGAGAACCCAAGCTGGAGTGAAGGTTACGAGGTTGCAGGGAGTCTGATGAATCTGGCCAAGCGATACGACGTTGCAGATACATTCTTTCGGCAAGCGATCGCAATCGATCCGCAGCCGGCGTCGGAATGGCAAGGCTTGGGTGAGGTGTTATCGCGAGAAGAGAAATACGACGAGGCCTTGGATGCTTTCAAGAATGCAGTTCAACGCTCGCCAAAGTCCGCCTCAGCATACATGCATTTGGGACTGCTGAGAGACAAGCGTGGCGAATGGGTAGACGCCGAGGAAGCCTACAACAAGGTGTTGGAAATCGAGCCTGAAAATGCGCCGGCGAAGAACAATCTAGCCTGGGACTATGCCGAGCACGGTGGGAATATCGACGTCGCGCTGCGTTTAGCGCAAGAGGCCAGCCAGGCCAAGCCGGAGGACCCTGAGATTTCCGATACTCTGGGTTGGATCTATCTTCGAAAAAACACGCCGGAAAATGCGATTCAAGTGTTGAAAGGGAGTGTCGCCAAAGGACCCAAGAACGCCGAGTATACCTATCACTTAGGGCTCGCTTATTTTAGGGCCGGTAGAACGACCGAAGCGCGGCAATATTTGGAGTCGGCATTGACTTTACAGCCGAATTCGTCTTACGCCGCGGACGCGAAAAAAATGCTGGTGTCGTTGAAGAACTAGGTTTAATCAGAAAGCTGCGACACTTACGTAACGGAAGACGTTTAGCAGGGTGCGGTTTACCCGCTCGGCTGGCTGACACAGGCATAAAACAATGAACAAAGAAACCGCCGGCATTCGAGTTTCCGGCCTTGAATTTTACTCTCTCCGCGACTACCGGAAGCTCTTCTGGCGCCGTAAGTGGCTGATCGTCACTGTCACTCTAACTGTGGCGTGCATGGTATCCTTCGCGGCGTATCGGGCTCCAAGTCTTTACGAGGCAAAGACAACAATCATGGTCGACCCGGGCAAGGTGCCCGACAGCTACGTTAAATCAACCGCCACGATTGATGCCAGCCAGAGATTATCTTTGTTGCAAGAACAGGTTTTGTCCACAACACGCCTAAGCCGGGTCGTCGACGAGTTACATCTCTATGAAGGATTGAAATCGATCCTGAGCCGGGACGAAATCGTCGCACGCATGAGAAAGGACGTTGTCGTTACTCCTGCTAGTCTTGTGGCGCCAGGTAAAGACTTGCGGGCATTTGACATCTCTTATACCTCGCATAGTCCCACCATAGCGGCCAGAGTTGCGGATCGCTTGGCATCTCTATTCATTGAAGAAAACCTGAAAGTGAGAGAGCAGCAGGTGCTAGGTACAGTCGAGTTTTTTGATCACGAATTGGATGCGGCAAAGCAGGATTTAGACCAGAAAGGTAAAAAACTCGCTCTCCTGAAGGCTCGCTACTTCGCCGAGCTTCCTGAATCTCAGGCTTGGCACGCACAGGCGCTCACATCCTTGCAGATCGAATTGCGTTCCGAAATGGACGCCGTCAGTGCGGCACAGCAGCAGAAGGTTTATTTGGAATCTATTTTGGCGGACGCGCCCAGTGTTTCGAATCTCGACAGCAGCTTGGGAGCCGACACAGAATTGGACGAACAGCTCGGGCGCCTAGAGCAGGAAATGGACCAGCTGAGTGCGCGATATGGTCCGAGTTATCCAGATGTTGTCGCCAAGGCGTCCGACATCGAGAAGCTAAAGAAACAGATCGAGCAGCAGAAGAGCCCCGGTGCAACGGCCCGGCCTTTGCTCAACGGCAATCGAAAACATCACAACCCGGTGATTGAGAGTCAAATTGCCCAGATCGATAGCGAGGTTCAAGAGCGCCGGGCCCGCGAGACAAAGCTGAAAGATCAAATTACCTACCATGAAGCGGTTTTGGAAAAAGCTCCCGCGGCGCAACAGGAACTCACGAGTGCGACCAATGACTATAACGACGCTGCGGATCATTTCAAGCGTATCGAAGACCACAAATTTTCTGCAGATATATCTTCGGATGTGGAAACGCGTCAGAAGGGGGAACGTTTTGTCGTTTTGGAGCCGGGCCAGGCTCCCACGCATCCCTCCTCACCCAACCGGCCGTTGCTTGACCTCTTGGGGTTGGTTGGCGGATTCATCCTGGCGGTGGTGCTGGTGTTCGTCCTCGAGATTGCCGACCGGACAATCAAGACGCAACGCGAACTCGCCGAGCGATTCAGAGCTCCAATCTTCGGCGAAATTCCTTGGCGTGCAACAAAGCGGGACCTTCGGAAGGGCTGGGCTATGTCAGTCCTTGCGGGCACCGCGAACTTAGCTCTGGCACTTGCTTATAGCGGCTTGCTATTCAGAGCTTTGCGATGAGAAGGCGTTCGGGGAGTCAGCGAGAAGAAAACAGATGAAGGTGTCTACTGATCTACGTAAGGAGGATCGAATCCAGGTCAGGCCGGAAGATCTGGCCGACCGTTCCCAGCCACGCGGCGGGGACATTGTGGATTTGCGCGCACATCCGCAATACCCTTTAATTATCGACCCCGAGCACAGAGACGTGGCTGAGAGCTTCAGTGTTCTTCGGACTCGGCTGCTTAACGCTCGTGCCAAGTCTGGGCTCTGCTCAGTTCTGGTTACCAGCGCGCAGAAACAAGAGGGCAAGAGTTTGATTTGCATGAACCTCGCGATCAGTCTGGCCCGCTTGGCGAGAGACCGCATACTGCTAGTCGATGGCGACCTCCGCATGCAAGGTATTACTCGTCTCCTAAGCTTGCAAGGGAAATTAGGTTTGAGCGAATTCTTGCAGGAGAGCGCTTCATTTGATGCGTGTCTAAGATCCACAACGCTGCCTCATCTATCCGTTACTGCGGCCGGAGATGCGAAAGAGGAGTGCCTCCCCACGATATTAGAGGGTCCTCGATGGCTGGAGTTCATCGAACAGGCGAAACGCGAATTCGGTCTCATTATCGTCGATTCAGTACCGGTGTCGGCTCCTATCGCCGACTTTGAGTTGTTGCTCGCAAGCTGCGACGCCGCACTCTTGGTGGTGCAACTGCGAAGTGTCAAGTGGGAAGCGCTAGAGCTCGCATCGAACCGAATGAATGGCAAGTTGTTGGGATTGGTTGTCAACAACACCGATCCACGTCTAGATGTTGAACATTACCCTTATTCCCGCGGCAAGTAGGAGCCCACCGCGGGCCAGCAGATTTGGTCAACCGAATGAGGCTCGCCACCCCTGGGCGGCGATTCGCATCCAGAGCGCCGGCAAACGTTAACTTGTATCAGCATGGCCCAAGCGCTTAACTGATGCAGAAGAGTGGGTAAGCCCCGTCTTCCGCGGGAGAAAGTCCTCTGTGTGGTGGCCAAATTTATTTAATGGTGACTCGTGCAATCAATAGTGAATACCGCAATCGCGATACGTGCTTATGAAGATACGACTCCCAGCAAATGGGACGAATACGTCGTTCGTCATCCGTCTGGGTCGTTGTTCCATTTGAGCGGGTGGAAGCGCGTTGTCGAAAAGTGTTTCGGATTCGAATCCCGGTATCTGGTCGCCGAAGCACAGGGACAAATTCGCGGGGTGCTGCCATTGTTCCTGGTCCGGAACATCTTGCAGGGACGAAGCTTGATCTCAACTCCCTACGCCGTGTATGGAGGGCCCTGCGCAGACGGTCCGCAGGTGGAAAGTGCTTTGCGCGAAAGCGCCCGCCAAATGGCAGAGCACGAACGGGTTCAGTATCTGGAGCTCCGGGAACAGCGGCCCATCGCGGATCAGGGTTTTTTGACGAAAGAATTGTACGTAACTTTTGACTTGGAGTTGCCCGAATCCGCGGACCAACTGCAACGCACCTTTCCCAGGGATACTCGGTACATGATTCGGAAAGCGCAAAAGAACGGCCTGCAGGCAATCGTAGACAATCGAGAGATCGACGTCTTCTATGAAGTCTATTCTCGCAGCTTTCATAATTTAGGAACGCCGGTCTTTTCCAAACGCTTGTTTCAAGCCATTCTCGAGGAGTTTGGCGAACGATGCGAAATCACAACCGTTTGGCGAGAGGGGAAGGCCCTTGCTTCCGTGCTCAGCTTTCGATTCAAGGACTGGATTCTGCCGTACTTTGGCGGATCTCTGATCGAGGGGCGACAGTATGCCGCTAACAATTTCATGTACTGGGAAGTGATGAAACGGGCGCTGGAGATGGGTGTCCGTTATTTTGATTTCGGGCGCAGTAAGCTGGGCTCGGGCTCTTATGCGTTCAAGACGCAGTGGAACATGCGCGAACGTCCTCTGCCCTACCAATTTGCACTCGTGCGGAGAAGAAGTTTGCCGAACTTCTCTCCCGCCAACCCTAAGTTCAAGTTGGCAATCTCAGTTTGGAAGTCGATGCCCTTCGGATTGACCAAGGTACTCGGCCCGGCACTGGTGCAACTGTTCCCTTAGAAAGCTGCTGCGATCGCCGCCAGAAACAGATGCCATGCGAATTCTCTTCATTGCGCACCGCGTGCCTTATCCGCCGAACAAGGGCGACAAGCTGCGCGCTTTGTGGGAGCTACGCGAACTCTCTCGACAGCACACTGTGGATTTGTTTTGCTTTTATGACGACCCCGAAGATAAGAAGCACGTCCAGGGATTGAGTCAGTACTGCAATTCTTATTATCTGGAAGAGATTTCTTTTCTCCGCAGCCGCCTTCACTCAATCAATGCATTGCTGCTTGGTCAACCTTTTACGGTCGCATTTTTTCGATCCCCTCGCATGTCGAAGGAAATTGATTCGGCTTTGCGTTCCGGACTCTACGACAGAATTGTCGTGTTCAGTTCCTCGATGGGAAAGTACGTAGACGCAGCCGAGAACATTCCACGGATACTCGATCTCGTCGACGTTGATTCGGACAAGTGGCGGCAATATGCAAAGCAGAGTGCGTGGCCATGGTCCTGGCTGTGGCGTCGGGAAGCTAAGCTTCTTGGAAACTACGAATCGTCCCTGGTAAGAGATTTCTCAACCACTGTGGTCTGCACGGCTGCAGAGGCGCAGTTGCTCAGAGCGAAGGCTCCGACCGGCCGGATTGAGGTACTGCAGAACTTTCTCGAGGTGGATGCATACGATCCCGCTCGCGGCCTGATTCCGGATTCGCTTCGAGCCTGGCAACCCTATTTGATCTTCTCAGGATCCATGGATTACCGCCCGAACATCGATGCGGTGAAATTCTTCTGTGCTGATGTGTTCCCCCTCATTCACAGGGAGGTGCCGGAAGCCCACCTTGTAATTGCGGGCAGGAATCCTGATCGCTCGGTTCTGGCTTTGGAGGCAGACTCGGCCGTTCATGTGACGGGCAGTGTGTCCGACATGAGGCCATATCTGTGGGGGGCCGCGGCAGCGATCGCTCCTATGCGAATTGCGCGCGGCGTTCAGAACAAAATTCTTGAGGCGCTAGCGAGCGGTATCCCTGTGGTTAGCAGCAGTGGGGCGGCGTCAGCGTTGCCGCAGACTCTCAGAAATCTGCTGATAGTGGCGGATACTCCCCAAGCGATATCGGCAGCGACCATCAATCTATTGCGACATGGGTCCGAGATAGCATCGCAGGATCTTCGCGAAACCCTAAGAACTCATATCGACCATTTAGACCTGCGTTCACAGTTGGAGAGGCTCATAGCAGATCCCACCAGAAGCGCAGAAGAAAGGGAAGAGAAGTCCAGCGACACACGTCATTGGCTTCCTGTTTGAGCGGTGGTCCGAGCTACGGAAGCATTTCGAAAAGCGACGAGGCAGGAAGGTCGTTAGTTGAAATGTTCTACAAAATCACTGACGTCTCGAAGCGTCTGAAGCGGTGAAACTAATGCGCATCATGCATGTTGTGCGAACGCTGGCAACTGGCGGCACGGAAATGGTCGTGCGCAGGCTTATCTCTGCTTTGGAGCCGAGCCAGTTCCAGCAGAGCGTGTGCACATTGGTAGCGTCACCTGGCTCGCAACCGCTACGCACCATTTGTCTCGAGCGCTCGGCCGACAAGGCGGCGTTCCTGGTTCCGCAATTGACCAGGCTGTTTCGTCGCGAGCGGCCGGACATCGTTCATTCCAGAAATTGGGCAACTATCGAGGCTGTGCTGGCGGCAAAACTTGCTGGAATCCGCACCATCGTGCATAGCGAGCACGGTCGCGATCTCCAAACCATCGGACCTCAGCCGTGGCGAAGGCGGATGTTGCGCCGAATTTCCTATGCCTGCGCCGACCGGGTTTTCTGCGTTTCTGAAGAGTTACGAGAATTTTACTGCGAACAACTCGGGATGAAGCCTCACTTTCTCGACGTCATTCCAAATGGAGTTGATGCTAAGCAATTCTCCCCGAATCCGGCGGTGCGCTCGGCTGTCCGGGCGAAGCTGGCAGCAGGGTCTGACACGATCGTAGTCGGGACGGTGGGGCGCCTCGATCCTATCAAAGACCACGTCACACTGTTGCGCGCTGCCGATTTGGCTCTCAGGAAAGGCCTGGACTTGAAACTCGTGATTGTTGGTGAAGGCCCACAACGAGCAACTTTGGAGAATGAATTGTCGGGTGCGCCTCATTTAGCGTCGAGGACAGTGCTGACTGGAGAATCGAAGAATGTGGCCGACTGGCTTAACAGTTTCGACATTTTTATCCTTCCCTCCTTATCGGAAGGAATGTCGAACACTTTGCTCGAGGCCATGGCTGTCGGCGTCGCACCGATCGCAACCGCGGTTGGGGGAAATCGCGAAGTTGTTGAACATGGGCATTCCGGCTTGCTGGTCCCACCTGGGGACGCGGAGCAGATTTCTGATTTGATCGTGCAGCTCACAGCCGACGCCGAACGGCTTAAGGCGCTTGGAAGAAGTGCGCGCGAGCGCGTCGAAAGGCAATTCAGCATCGAGCGAATGGTGAAGCGGTACGGCGAGATGTACAGCGAACTGATGAATTCAACAGGTGCGCGTTCGCTGTCTAAGGACAGCGTTCAGAGAGACTCCTATGTGCGGGATCTGCGGGATTGTTGATTTTGAGGGTGCGACGGTGCGCCGCGAAACCATCCAAAAGATGACTGACTCGCTTTGGCATCGCGGTCCTGACGGCGCGGGCTATCACTTCGAGCCTGGCGTCGGGCTGGGACACCGCCGGCTGAGCATCATCGATCTGAACACCGGACAGCAGCCGATATCGAATGAGGATGGAACGGTCTGGGTCGTCTTCAATGGAGAAATTTACAACTACCTCGAACTTCGATCCAGATTGCAATCAAAAGGGCATCAATTCCGCACAAACTCCGATACGGAAGTGATCGTGCACCTCTATGAAGAGGTGGGCGAAGAGTGCTTCTCACAATTACGCGGGATGTTCGCGATAGCGTTGTGGGACCGCCGCCGCCGGCAAGCAATCTTAGCGCGGGATCGCATTGGGAAAAAACCGCTGTTCTATTCCTGGCAGGGTTCCCGTTTGGTCTTCGGATCGGAGCTAAAGGCGATAACCGCGAGTGGGCAAGCAATGGGAGATATGGATCTCACCGCAATCGCCGACTACTTCACCTTCCTTTACATCCCGGCTCCGAAAAGCATTTACAGCGAAGTGCGGAAAGTCCCTGCCGCCCACTACATTGTGTTTTCCGAAAAGGGCGCCCGCCACCAATGTTACTGGGACCTTCGCTTTAGTGAGGTCGAGGGCAGGACTGAAGAGGAGTGGTGTGAGGCAGTGCGCGAAGCCTTAATGGAAGCTGTCCGCCTTCGGCTGATGAGCGAGGTCCCGCTGGGTAGTTTCCTGAGTGGAGGGATGGATTCCTCGGCTGTGGTTGCGTGTATGGCTCGCTTACTAGATCGACCTGTCGCCGCGTGTTCAATTGGCTTCGACGAGGAACGCTATAGCGAGGTCCACTACGCCCAAGCTGTGGCTCAGCACCTTGCGGCCGACTACCACCAAACGATGGTTCATCCGGATGCGACGCAGGTCGTCAAGTTGCTCGCCTGGCACTATGATGAGCCCTTTGGGGATTCCTCCGCGGTTCCCACTTACTACGTCTCGAAAGCTGCGAGGGAGCGGGTCACGGTCGCCCTTACCGGAGATGGAGGAGACGAAAGCTTCGGCGGTTATAAACGCTACCTCTATGACCTCGACGATAATCGAGTCCGGGCCATGGTTCCGCCGAGTTTGCGCAAGATTGCTCGATCTGTCAGCCAGTGGTATCCGTCTCTCGAACACGCGCCGCGTATCTTCCGCGGGAAAGCCTTCTTGCAGCGCCTTGGGCAGGATCCGATGGAAGGATATTTATCCAGAATCACAGTTGAAGAATCAGTTCGGCAGTCATTGTTTTCGAGCGACTTGAAAGAACAGCTGCACGGCTATGATCCGCTTGACCAATTCCGCGAGCATTACCGCCGCGCTGATACCAAAGATACGCTGTCACGCCTGCTCTACCTGGATATTAAGACCTACTTAACGGATGACATTTGCGTAAAGCTGGACCGAGCCAGCATGGCTGTCTCCCTGGAAGCGCGCTGTCCATTTCTCGACGACCGTCTGATGGAATTGGCGGCACGCATCCCCTCTCATCTGAAAGTGCGGAATGGTTCAGGGAAATACATTCTGAAGAAAGCCACTGAAACTCTGTTTCCCCCGGGATTCTTGGAGCGGCCCAAGCAGGGTTTCGGCGTGCCGGTCGCAGAATGGTTCAGAGGTGAGTTGCGAGAGTGGGCGCAAGAATTGATGTTTGAATCCGACGATCTGCTCAACGTGCAGTATTTGCGCAGTCTCTGGAATCGCCACCAGGAGGGAACTCAGGATCATTCCGCCATCCTGTGGGGAGTGTTAACGTTCCGGCAATGGCATAGGACTTTCCGTCGCCAACCCGAGGCTTCGAGCGGACACGTCCAGGCATTTACACAGGCGTAACACGCGGGTGTTAGTTTGAGTAGCCCATGGCGATTTACGGCATAGCAACCACTGTGGATGGAGTCCCGGTGACCAGGCGCGACCTGAAGGCAATGCGTTCTTGCCTTGCTCCTTACCAGGCTCCAGAGGATGGTGTTGTTTTGCCACAGGTCGTCCTCGGCTCCATTGCGGCCGCGCCTTCGTCTGCGTTCTGCTCATGCGAGCATTTGCTGGTTGCTTGCGACTCAGAGCTTTACTCTCCTGTAATTTCGAGTGAGCGGAATATCGCGGAGGCGATTGCTCACCTCTATCTGGCGGAGGGTCCTGCGTTCCTTCACAAGCTCCGGGGGGCATTTGCCCTCGCCATTTGGGATGACCAAACCAAGGTCTTGATGCTGGCTGTGGACCGCTTCGGAATTAAGCGTCTGTGCTACGCGCAGACTGATTCAGAAATCGTATTCGCTACGCAGCCGAGTGCCATCTTCGCCAGCAACAGAGTGCAGAAGAACGTCGATTTGTCGGCTGTCACGGAATACCTGGTCTATAACGTGGTTCCGATCCCTAAAACAGCTTTTGAAGATGTCGCGCGTGTGGCGCCTGGAGAATATGTGCTGTGGACGGAAGCACGCACAACGAAGACGCGCTATTGGGATATGCGCTATCCGGAAGACAACCGTCGATCGAACCATACCTTAGCCGAAGAACTCCTTTCTGGTATGGAAGCGGCTGTACGGGTGACTTCTGCCGACCTTAACCTTTCGAAAACTGGTTGTTTTCTGAGCGGCGGCACCGATAGCAGCTCCATCCTTGGACTTCTGACAGGTCTCTACTCGCCGCCGGTGAATGCGTTTTCGATTGGATTTTCCGAGGACCGCTTCAATGAACTGCAATATGCTCACTTGGCAGCCAAACATTTCCGAGCGCAGCACTTCGAAGACAAGTTGGGACCTGCTGAGGCACGAACTGTAGTCGATAAAATTGTTTCTACGTACTCCGAGCCTTTCGGAAACTCTTCGGCAATTCCCACTTACTGGTGTGCAAAACTGGCTCGGGAACGCGGGATGGAAGTAATGCTGGCTGGAGATGGTGGGGACGAACTGTTTGGCGGCAATGAACGATATCGGGAAGAACAGATTTTCGATTTTTACCAACGGATTCCGAGCTTCGCACGTCGTCGGCTGATTGAGCCGGTTCTGTTGGGCGGGGCGCCGACAGGTGGCCTCTTCGGCAGAGCGCAAAGTTATGTCCGTCGCTCCAATACTAGTAATCCTGAGCGATATTTTCGTTGGCGTTTGCTGCGAAGGTTCTCCCCGGACTTGGTGTTGGGCACTGACATGCCTTTCCGCAACGGTCATTCTGACCTGCTGGCCACTGCGCGTCTGCACTACCGTTCCGCGTCCGCGAAGACGGAACTGAACCGCCTTCTATACGTGGACGTTAAAATGACGCTGGGCGACGATGACCTGCCTAAAGTCACCCAAACTGCCGAGAGCGCGGGCATTCGCGTCCGCTTCCCATACCTCGATCACGAGTTAGCGGAGTTCAGTGGAAGATTGCCGGCGGCTCTTAAAGTGCGTCTTCTGGGAAAGCGCTATCTCTTCAAGCGCGCGACCCGCAATCTGCTGCCCGAGGCGATCCTGAAGAAAAAAAAGCACGGCTTCGGCCTGCCGATCGGGTTCTGGCTCAAGAGCGATCCTCATTGGCATGCTTGGGCGAAAGAGATCCTGTACGATCCCAGGACTTATCAGCGAGGATACTTCCGCCGAGAATTTGTGGAGCAATTATTTTCTGACATGCAGCAGGATGAGACTCCGTATTACGGGGATCTGCTGTGGGTGTTTCTTGTGCTTGAACTGTGGCACCGGCAGCATGTGGAGGTGGCGGCATGCTGCGCGTAGCGCGATACCAGACATGGCAGGAACTACACGAACTCCGCTCGCGATGGAACGGCCTGCTCTCCTGTAGTTCGAGCGACACGGTATTTCTGACGTGGCAGTGGTGCGAGGCGTGGTGGAAAAACTACGGCGGTCGTCGTGAGATGTTTGTCCTGGCCGCCTGGGACAAAGAGGAACTAGTCGGCATCGCTCCGCTCTACCTCGAAGAAGTTCGTTCCTATGGCAGACTTTGGAAGCGGCTTCGCTTCATTGGTGACGGTTCGCACGATGCGGATTACCTGGATTGCTTTGTGCGGCACGGTCGCGAAGCTGAAACGATCGCGGCGTTTGTCGACTATCTCGGGGGTGAACGCGAGTCTTGGGATTGGATGGAGCTGAACGGTCCTCGGAAGGCGTCGGGTTGTGTTGCAGCCCTGCTCGGATGTGCCCGTGAAAAGAATTGGAAGCTCAAGGCAGAATCGATTCCCTGTGCGACCCTGAGGCTGCCAGGAAGTTGGGACGATTACCTTCGCGTTCTCGAACCCCGGTTTAGGACGAAGGTGCGATCCTCGCTTGCCTTGCTGAACAACTCAATAAAATCCGACCCTAGGCAATGCGGTTCGAATCGTGACATCGATGATTGGCTCCCCGTCTTGTTCGATCTGCATACGCGCCGTTGGGGGAACGAGGGCCTGCCCGGGGTATTTCGGCATTGTGCAAAACGCGCTTTTTACCGTGACCTTTCCCGGGCTGCTTTGGACCAAGGATGGCTAGCGTTTCACCGACTGGATTGGGGAGAGCGCCCCTTAGCGCTTCAATACGGACTAGTTTACCGGAACTGCTTCCACCTTCTTCAAGAGGCCTACGATCCTGATTTCGCCGCGATCCGTCCCGGCTTTGCTCTCCGGGCCTGGTTAATGCAGCACTGGATTGAGAATGGATTGAGCGAGTACGACTTTCTGGCAGGTGCGGCTCAACACAAGATCGAGTGGGGGGCATTGGAAACGTCAAGCACACGCTTGTTGATCTCCGCTCGTACCGGGGGTAAAGCTGTGGCATTGAGTCTGCCGAAATTGCGCGCTCAGCTGCGAGAGAGCTTAGCGCGGGCTACTCCGGATGCCGTGCTCGCCTTGCGAAGGAAGATTGTTTTAGGAGCGGAAAAAACAAGTTGGCGCTCACAGGATTCCGAACTCAGAACCGAACATCCTTCACCCCTAAGCCGAATGGCACGACAGGTAGCCTCTTTGGCCTATTCGTCCGCACTGGTCGGAGGGGCGGGACGGATGATTGCGACGAGGTATACCTTGAGCTCGGCCCATCGAGGCTGGCCGCTGCAGCTCTGCCGCCGCCAGCGTCCCGTACTGCACATTTTTCAGTACCACCGGATAAATGCCGATCGTGATCCTTTCATGGGAGGGCTCGCCGTCGAAAAGTTCCGCGCCCAGATGCAATACCTCGCGAGCGTTTTCCCGATCGTGTCGCTGGATCAAATTGCCCAAGGGACAGTCTCCGATCAACATCAGTATTGCGCCGCAGTTACGATCGATGACGGATACCGGGACAATTTTGTTTGCGCCTTTCCTATTCTGAAGCAATTGGGCATTCCGGCAACGATATTCCTGGCTACCGGATACATCGATTCTGGGCAGTTGCCTTGGTACGACCAGGTGCGGCTCGCATTCAAGTTGACCACGCGCGCGCATTTCTGCGCGGAGGGTGGCGGCCCTGGCGGCAGCTTGAAGCCTCTTTGCAGCCGGTTGGGCTTGATGGAACGTACTCTAGGCTGGTTGCGAAGAATGCCGGAATGGCGGCGGAGATCGGCGTTAGGTGAAGTTTTCTACGGACTGGGGGTTGCTTCTGATTTGAATCTGCCCCATGAGATGCTGCGCTGGGAAGATATCCGGCAGATGAGCAAACACAACATCAGGTTTGGAGCGCACACCGTCACCCATCCCGCGCTTTCGCAGATTCCTGCCTCCCGGCTGAAATCCGAAATCGAGGGCTCGAAGAGAACGATCGAAAAGCACCTTCAGCAACCTGTTTCTCACTTCGCTTATCCGTTCGGACAAGCTCAGGACTTCAACGCCGAGGCAAAACATGCGGTTCGGGACGCCGGGTTCAGGACGGCGGTGACCACGATCTGGGGCCTCAACGAACCGGGGGATGATCCGTTGCTGCTCAAGCGCTTTACTCCCTGGGAGACGAGCCTGGCGGAATTCAAACTGAAGCTGGATTGGTTTCGCTTCCGCCAGCCGCAGAAGCTACGTGACTCGCACCCGGAGCAGACCTCGTCGTCCCCTGTAGCACGGGAGGCGCGCGTTTGATGGCCACCCTATCTCCAGTTAGAGTTCAAGCTGGCGCGGACTCGGTCGCCGCGTCGCTGGACTGCCCGGCTGTGGTTATCCTCAATATGTTCTATTCCGGCTTGGGCATTGCCCGGGATATGGCGGGCAAGGGAGTCCGGGTAGTAGGGCTTTCGGCAGATCGCAAGATCTATGGCAACTTCACGCGATTGTGCGAAATACGCCGGGCACCGAACTCCCAAGAGGAGCCGGGGGCACTCGCGGCAATGTTGCTGGAGTTATCTTCGGAACTGGGTGGCGCAGTAATCTTTCCTACCCGCGACGCGGACGTGTTGCTCTTGGAACGTTACCGAGATGTTTTATCTCCACATTACCGGTTGGCGATTCCGCCGAGCGACTGTTTGTTGCGGGTGATAAACAAGCACGCATTGGCGGTGGCTGCGGAAAGCGCTGGCATTCCGGTTCCACGCACGACCGTGGTTTCGTCGCGAGCCGATCTTCATCGCGTTGAGATCGAGGTTGGCTTTCCCTGTGTTCTTAAGCCGGTCTTTGCAGTGGACTGGCGCGGAGCGGAAAACTGGCAGAAGGTCGGGGCTAGAAAAGCAATACTTGTACATGACCGGCGTGAACTGCAACGCGAATATGAAGTACTGTCGGAGGTTGATAGCGAGGTATTGGCGCAGGAGTGGATTCCGGGCTCCTCGGATCAGATTGTTGTACTGGGAGGATATGTTCGCAGTGGAGGAGAACTCGTCGACTATTTCACCGCCCGCAAGCTAGTGCAGTCGCCCGACGATTTTGGCACCGGCTGCGTGGTTCAGAGCGAACAGATAACCGAGATTATTGTGCTTAGCAAACGATTGTGCCGGGCTCTCGACTACGAGGGCATGGCTGAGATCGAATACAAGTACGACTGCGAAGCGCAGGAGTTCCGCCTGATTGAAATCAACACACGTCATTGGGATTGGCACCGACTGGGTAGCGCCAGCGACATCAATCTTTCCTGGACAGCATATCGTGACTTGACCGGGCGTTCAGTCGATTCTCAACCGAGACCGGTTGCCCGCGCGAAATGGATTGCCGAAGACGCTCTCCTCACTTATATGCTGCGAGGGCTGTATCGCCGGCGACTTCGTGTTCGAGACCTGTGGAAAAAGCTGTCCGGCCGCCGAGTTTACGGCATCTCTGATTGGAACGATCCCTGGCCGGGGCTTCGCTACTGCTGCGGCGAATTTTTGCCTGACCTCGCGAAGTCATTCCTGCGAATCGCTTCAGGAGGTTTGTCATGATCCGGCCGCTGGCGCGGAGTGTGGTTTTGGTAATCGCTCTGTCCTGTGCGAACGCTTTTCTGTGCCTTGCCGTTGCCGCTCAGTCGGATCCCGCTTGGGAAATCGAAACGATTAATGGCGGTGGCGCAGCTGACGTGGGTGGGTATGCCGCCCTGGCAATTGATGCCACCGGCAGTTTCCATGTGGCCTACTACGACTTTTCCCACGGCTCATTGCTGTATTCCTTCCGAGCGAAAGCTGACCGTCAGTGGTACACGACCCAAGTTGACGGCAAGTCTGCCGGAACCTACGTGTCTTTAGCGGTAGACTCAGCAGGCGAACCTCACTTGGCCTACAATTCACGTTTCGAAGATGGCTTGCACTATGCCACATGGAATGGCCACAAATGGAATCGTCAAATCATCGATTCCGAACACACGAACTACTACACGTCCATCCGAATCGATAAAGAAGGCCACCCGAGAGTCAGCTATTACCTTTACCATGCGCCTGACAAGAGCTATCTCCTGCATCTGAAGTTTGCGTCCTTTGATGGCCGCCAATGGACAATTGAGACAGTAGACAAACGTATGGAGACCGGTAAGTTTAATTCGGTCGCGCTCGACGCCGCTGGTCATCCACACATTGCGTATTCCCACGTCGCATGGGGAGATCTCCTCTATGCGGAGTGGGACGGCTCCCGCTGGAATTTCGGCGATGTCGACTCAAGGCGTACGCACAACGACTATGTGGGCATCGGGAATAGCATTGCCCTCGACGGGTCGGACAATCCTCACATTGCATACTTGGATTCCACGAAAAACCTTCTGAAGTACGCCTGGCTGGAAGAAGGGCACTGGAAAACCGAGGTCGTCGAGAAACTGGCAGGGCGAGGCGAAGTGGATCACGTTTCGGTGCAGGTGGATCGTCAGAATCGAGTGCACGTCGCCTACTACGACGGTGGCCGTGGAATCCTCAAGTATGGCGTGCGGGATGACAAGGGCTGGCACACTCAAGTCGTAGACAACAACGGCAATGTCGGCAAATATCCATCCCTGTGTCTCGACGCTGAGGACCAGCCCCACATTGCCTACTATGCGCTCGACGATGGCGCGTTGAGAATCGCACACTTGAGAGGCCCGGCGGTTGCGGCGGTCGCGGAGAAAAAATGAGCACGAAGCCTTCTCTGTCCAACCTCAGAGTCTGTGTCGTAGCTCCGATACCGCCGCCTTATGGTGGTATGAGTCTGCAGGCGCAGACACTGATTGCGGGGCTGAAGGAAGAGGGTATTCCCGTCCGGGTGATTCCGACCAATCCAGCGCCACCTGAGATTTTGTCGTGGACGCGACACATACCAGTGGTTCGGACGGTGATCCGGGAACTGCAGTATTTGAGCATAATAATAAGGATAGTTCCAGATTGCGAGATTATTCATCACTTCTCGGCTTCAGGGCTGTACTTCTTCGCGTATTCTGCTCCTTTGCAGCTTATCTGTATCTGCTTGAAAAAGAAGATGATCCTTAACTACCGAGGCGGGAATGCAGGGGCGTTTCTTGAGCATTGGGGTTGGTCTGTAAGCCACCTTATGCGGAGGGCGACAATGATTTGTGTCCCCTCGGAATTCCTGCAGCGAGTATTCGGTCAATTCGGTCTGGGCTCTACTCTGCTGCCGAACATTGCGCGGACGGAGATGTTTCCATGGAAGAAGCGCGAATATTTTGCTCCTTCCTTGCTCGTGACGCGTCACTTGGATCCCATGTACAACACCGAGTGCCTGCTCCGCGCATTCCGGATGATCCGAGAACGTTTTCCAGAAGCGAGCCTCAGCGTCGCTGGAGACGGAAGCGAGGCACTCCGGCTTAAGGAACTGGCTTCCCGGTGGAAACTTGGCGGAGTGAAATTCCTAGGGGAGGTCGCGCATGACAATCTCCCGGCGCTATACGCATCGCACGACATTTACTTAAACTCGTCGAACGTCGATAACTTTCCGGGAGCGCTCGTGGAGGCAGCTTGTTGTGGCTTGCCGATTGTCACTACGGGCGCGGGGGGGATTCCCTCGATGATCAAGCACCGGGAGAATGGGATTGTAGTTGACCTTAACGATGAACGGGCGCTTGCAGCTGGCGTAATCGAAATCGTTGAGCACCCGGAATTCGGGTGCCGTCTTGCCCGCCAAGCGCGCACTTGGGCAGAACAGTTTTCGTGGAAAGATGTGCTGCCGAGATTGTTGGCATGTTATGGAACTTCCATCACTGCAGTGGAAACACGTGTTCCGGAGACTGAAGCCTTGATTCAGTGAGGCATGAGATCGCCATGGCGGAATTTTACGAAAAGGCGTATGCCACACTGATTCGGCGAGCAGTTTTCCCCCTGCACGAGCGCCTGAAGGGCCATTCGACCACTCGCATGCTTCGCGAAATGGAAAAGGAACAATGGATGGGTGTGGCGCAGTTACGACAAGTTCAGAATCAAAGGCTTCATCAGTTCTTGAAACACGCCTTTGGAACGGTCAAGTACTACCGAGAACTCCTGCAACAACTCGATTTGCAGCCTAACAATTTCCAGAGCGAAGCCGATCTCGTGAAGCTTCCTCTTCTTGATAAGAAAATCATTCGCGGCAACCCCGACCATCTGAAGAGTTCGAAGGCCAGAGGCGTCCAGCTGTTTTCGACCGGTGGATCGACCGGGGTGCCGCTAACGTTCTATCTCGGCCCGACGCGCATCAGCAGCGATGTGGCTGCACGGTGCCGTGCCGAAGGATGGTGGGGATCGGGTATCGGCGACCGCGAATATGTGTTTTGGGGGTCGCCATTGGAACTAACAAAACAGGATCGATTGCGCGAAATGCGCGATCGAGTTCTACGAACTCGACTCATGTCCGCCTTCGAGATGAGCGCGTCCGTTATGGACGGCTATCTGGACGAGATTGAGCGCACCGGCTGCCGTCGGATTTTCGGATATCCAAGCTCAATCGCTCTCTTGTGCGAACATGCCCGCCGTCAAGGTAGAGACCTTTCCAAACTGGGTGTGCGAGCGGTGTTCGTCACGGCAGAATTCTTGTGGGACCACTGGCGTCAACTGATTGCTGAAACCTTCGGGTGTCCGGTGGTTAACGGGTATGGAGGCCGTGACAGCGGTTTCGTCGCCCACGAATGTCCTCACGGAGGAATGCACATTACCGCCGATCGCCTGATCGTGGAGATTGTAGGAGACAACGGCGAAAGGGTGCGCCCAGGAGAATTAGGTGAAATTGTAGTCACGCACTTCGATACACCGGAAATGCCATTTATTCGTTACCGCACTGGCGACATGGGAGCTTTAAGTTCCAAACTTTGCCCCTGTGGGCGCACGCTACCGTTACTGGAGAGAATCGAGGGCAGGAAATCAGACTTCATCGTTGCGCCGGATGGCCGCCTGATGCATGGTCTCTCCCTCATTTACGTGCTGCGGAAGATTACGGGCATTGAACAGTTTCGCATCACCCAGAAGGCAATCGATGAATTTCAACTGGAACTAGTTACCAGCAGCGAATTTACGCGAACCAGTGAAGTAATGATTCGCGGCGAGTTCGAGCAGCGATTGCGCGCACCGGTCAGCGTGCGCATTCAGTATTCGTCTACGATGCCCTCAAGCAAGAATGGCAAGTTTCGTTACGTGGTTTCTGAAGTGGCTGAACAACATACGGAGCTTGCGCGAGTAAATTGAACAGCCACCGATCTGCTGAACCCAGGATGCTCTTCGAATGTGCGGAATTGCAGGAATCTGGAATTACAAAACGGGTAGCCCGGCGAATCGCGAACGCCTGACCAGCATTACGCGCCTCATTGCACATCGTGGGCCGGACGGTGAGGGTTTTTACTGGGGTCCGGGTCCGGGGCTCGGGCACCGACGGCTCAGCATTATCGATCTTGAGGGCGGCCATCAGCCGATGTGCAATGAAGATGGCACAATCTGGATCGTGTTTAACGGCGAGATTTACAACTTCCCAGAGCTGCGTCGCGAACTGGAACAGCGTGGGCACATACTCCGCACGAGGTCCGATACAGAAGCTATTGTTCACTTGTACGAGGACTACGGGGACGGTTGTTTTGAGAAGTTGCGCGGAATGTTTGCCCTTGCCATATGGGATCAGCGCAAGCAGCAACTGGTTCTAGCACGCGATCGCATCGGTATCAAGCCCCTCTTTTATGGATTAGGGGAGCACGGCATCGCTTTCGGTTCGGAGTTGAAATGCGTTCGCGACTCGGGTCAGATAGCGCTCGACATCGAACCGACGGCAATTGCCGATCTGTTCACCTATTTCTATATTCCTGGACCTAAGACGATTTACCGGAACGCCTACTCGCTTGAGCCGGGCCATTGTCTTGTGGTCGGCAGGAACGGAGTTCGAAAAAAGAAATACTGGGATCTCACCGATCGCACTTTAGATCTGAGCTCCGAAAAAGAATACGAGGAGCAGTTGCTCGATCTTCTGCGTGACAGTGTGCAATGCCACTTACTCAGTGACGTTCCGCTGGGAGCTTTCCTGAGCGGCGGAGTAGACTCCGGGGCGGTCGTGGCCTTGATGAGCGAAAAACTACAAGATCCCGTCGTGACCTGTTCGATCGGCTTCGACGAACAGGAATACAACGAATTACCACAAGCGCTGGCCGTAGCTCGCTTGTTCAGAACCGATCACCGGCAGCAGGTCATTACGCCAGAGCCTGCTAAGATACTAGAGCAGTTAGTTCACTCCTACGATCAGCCCTTCCCGGACCATTCGGCTATTCCCACCTATTATGTGTCGCAGCTGGCGCGGCAGAAAGTGAAAGTGGTGCTGTCGGGCGATGGTGGGGACGAGAATTTTGGCGGCTACAGTCGCTATGTGCGGCAACAACAACTGGAAAAGATTCGGCACTGCATTCCGCACCTGGCTCGTGGTCCTCTGCTGGGACCGTTTCATGCCGCGGCCGGGGACCGGAAGAACAATTCGCTGCCGGCACGCCTGCAGCGTGTCATGCACCAGTTGGCGATCGGATCGCGCGAAGCTTATCTGCATGGGATGACGATTACAGACGGGCCAATGCGCGCAAGGTTATTTTCCGGCGATCTCCAACAACAACTTGCCGGATATGATCCGCTCGATGTTTTTCGCGAGGTCTACGATCGCGCACCGGCCGGTGATCCGCTGGCAAAGATCTTCTATTTAGACCTGAAGACGTATTTAGTGGACGACATTCTGACCAAAGTCGATCGCGCCAGCATGGCGAACTCCCTGGAAGTTCGTGTGCCTCTTCTGGATCACCGAATCGTGGAGTTCGCTTACTCTCTTCCGTTGCAGATGAAACTTCGAGACGGACAGGGTAAGTATTTGCTGCGCAAGGTTCTCTCAAACCTGCTGCCAGCGGACCACCTGGCCCTGAAGAAAAAGGGGTTCCGAATTCCGTTGGTTCCGTGGCTGCGTGGCGAATTGCGCGAGTGGGCCGCGGAGATCTTGACGACGGAATGTGGCGCGAGCCAGTTCCTGAACGCTCAAGGTGTGCGGCAAATGTGGGATTGTTTTTCGCGCGGCCAGTCGCACTATGCTGACATCCTCTCGATTACTCTAAGTTTCCTGCTCTCCGCCCCGGCGTGGATACAGGTTGCTGGCAGCGAGCTACGGCAGGAGTCCGACTTCTTACCTTCGAAAAACTGATTGCGATCTGAGATCGCCCGAGGCGTGACAAGGCAGTACATACCATGACTTGGGATTGTTTTAATACAATTCATGTTGTTCGCTTTGCCCCTCATTGACATGTGGGTATGTGGAATGAAGTCTGCGCGCATACTTTTGGTTTGCCGCTTCAGTGTGGCTTTCGTGATGGTGTACGCCTCGACATCATTGGCGGCACAGCTTCCGGTCCAACTTACCATCGAGGAGGCGCTCTATCCCGGGGCGCCCACGACCGGTATCAATCGATTTCAGGATCCAGTCACAGTGGGTGTGCCACTAGCAGACGCAGCCGGAATCACCGGCATTTCACAATTGAGTTTGCAAGGCGCAACTGTAGGCCAGTTTCGCGTGCTGGGCCGCTGGCCCTCGGGAAACATCCAATGGGTGTTGGTGGATACGCAAGCCGATCTGCATGCCGGGGGCAAGAATGCAAGCGTCAGCCTGACTCGGGGAGGAACCGGAAATTTCGGCGGAGCCGCTCTCGCCACGGATGACGTTTCCAGGATCACGGTGAATACTGGCCCGTCCGTGTTTACGATTCGGAAGGCGAATTTCAATGTTTTCGATGAAGTGATTTCGGGCGGTAAAACTTTGATCTCAAGAGGGAGCAGCCAGGGACTTGCTGTTCTGGGGCCTGTCACGCCGGAGACTTCTTGCAATCCTGGAGCTTGCACAACGCTGTATCTTTCAAGAAATGACAACAGCTCCACTGCGGCTCGTGCCGTGATCCGCGCGGAGGGCATCCACTGCGATGCCGTGGGTAACGGCTACATGCGCTTTACCTTGCGCATGCATTTCTACAAGAACAAGACGTTTGTGAAGCTGACGACGATTCTTCGCAACGCCGACGAAGCGTCATCCAACTCATTCAATTCCGCAGCCAAAGGCTTTGCCAGTTACGAACTGCGGCTTACCCCGGCATTCGCTGGCGGCAAATCCGTAAGCTTTGGAAAAGATACGGGGGCAATTTCCGCCACGCTCGCCGGCTCGGAGAATGCATATCTATACCAGGCATACTCGAATAATATGGAGCACCCGCATTGGAATGGCGCCACCTGTCCGTATGGATCCAGGATTCCGCGATGCGTAGCTCCGTATATCGGCCGCACCGGAAGCGCCGCGCACTATACGTATTCTCAAGACGGGTATCAAATCGTGCAGGGCGCTA
>Ga0307478_10000270_pt1 | contig 57780 bp, 43 predicted proteins | sample atmos_gasesECM4C_2_FD_203713 | JGI IMG/M metagenome (GOLD analysis project Ga0307478, IMG submission 203713) | Hardwood forest soil microbial communities from Morgan-Monroe State Forest, Indiana, United States - atmos_gasesECM4C_05 | ecosystem: Environmental > Terrestrial > Soil > Temperate...
TTCGATTCTGTCAGATGGCATTGCCCGTCCTTTTACTTACTCGAGATGTTTGTCGGCAAAAGTTTCGAAACTGTTATAGTGACTTGTCTGCAGCGAGCATCCCCGCACCATTGTGAGCCATTTGCGCCGCACCTGCAGGCCTCTGTCGACAGCCACGGCCAACGTGAAACGTTGGTCTTCGTTTTTTTTGGGCGCTGGCCCACCTTTCGTTTTGTTTTCTTGAGTTATTCATAAAAGTGGCTGCCCCACCTTTCGTGATTTTCGAAAGGTGGGAAGCACAGGCGCCGCGACCTCATCGGATCGAGTTCCTTCTGCACTGGAAGTTGGAGGGTCACTTGTCGGGGTAAGCTCACGGTCCGTGCCTCCCACCCATCGAAAACCGCGATGGGTGGGGCAGCCTCGGTGATGGTATTTTTCAGAAAGGCTGGGGAAAGGTGGGCCAGCCCCCGCTAAAGACCCGCACCGTCGTTACAGAAGGCGGGAAAACACGTGAAGGTACCCGATACCTCTACTATCGAAGAGGAGCGATGAGGAGGCGAGACAGCATTGACAGTAAGGGAACGTCTTCAATTGCAACCATCGCGAATTGCGAGACAAAGAGCGGTTTTTTGATCGATTTGAATACGCACGAGTACCGAACCTACAAGGTTGTGAAATTCTTGTCAGACGCGCAGCTTGCTGAATATCTTAAGCAGAACCCTGGCAACGCCGTGCCCGTGGAGAGCCATACAGTCGATACTGGTGAACAGAAGACGTTCTTTGGTCGCCCAGCCAAGCACTTCATCACTACCATAAAACGGCCACGAAGCAAGGACAACGGCGGCGGAGAAGAGTCCATCGACGGTTGGTATATCGATCACGAGCGACCGGACAACAACTGTGCTCCCGACTATACGGCTAACCAGCTATCCTATTTGCTTCCAACCGGGCTTGTCACATATCCAGAGGTACCGCAGTTCCGCCACACCGGCCCGCTTCCAACCGGGCTGGCAGTTAAGCTGATCCACACGATCAAGTTCGCCAGTTCGGAAAGCAACGCATCAAATCAAACGTTCACAACTGAGGAAACGGTCGAGGACCTAGTCGACTCACCTGTTCAGCCATCGCTTTTCGAACTCCCATCCGGATTTCATGAGAACTCGCAATTATTTCGAAAATAGTCGGGAATGGTTCATGTAGGCCGGGTGGCCCACTCAAGCCCGGTTTTGGCTTGAGTGGGGATGTTCAAACGTCACAGACTGTGTCCAGCCGGGTGCCCCATTCAATCGCGCACTTTGCTCTTCCACATCTATCTTCATCCACGGCATCCTTGCTTTCTCCGAGCCGGCCGAGCCAGCGCGGGAGTGTAAAGGATGTCCCGGGACGTTTTGTAAAGCATGTCATGAGACTGGACACGCACTTTGCGATTGAGTGGGGTCAAGATGCTGTCGGGAACTCCCTTCCTGTCCAAATCACACGCATCCGTGACCGATGCCCTTGCGCCTTCCCTACTTAGTAAGTAAATGTAACTCGCCGGGCGTGTCCCTTGAGGACGCGAGCCTGCTGAGCTAAATCCTTTGTCCGGAATATTTTGCCTATAAGTTCTTTGAAATCAAAGATCTTGGTGCTCTCTCCCGCGTAACCCGATGATTCCACAAGACCGGGGGGAGGGGGGGTACCCCCTGAAATCTGTCGCATGCCAAGGCGGACCGGAGCGCCCCACACACGCGCTACTTCAAATTCACGACGGCGACTTTGTTCACTCCGCTGCAGGCGAGGTAGAGCTTTCCATCGGGGGTGGCGACCATGTTCCGCACCACGCCTCCGCCGGAGGGAATCTTCTCTTCGCTGAAGGTTTCTGATTTGGCATCGAAGCGGACGAGCGTGTTGGGTTTGACTCCCGATTCGCTGTACCAGACCGTGCCGTCGCTGGTGATGGCGATGCCGTAGGGCTCGGAGCCGGAGCCTGCGGGCGAGGGCCACTCTTTGAGCAGCTTGCCGGCGGCGGGATCGAAGTGTCCGAGATAGCCGCGGGCGAAGTCGGTGTAGAACACGGTGCCGTCGGGCGCGAGCGCGATGCGGCGCGGGCGCGCTTCCGGGTTGGGCAGCGTGTATTCGTGGACGGTCATCGTCTTCGGGTCGATGGTGGCCAGCTTGTTCGATCCGAATTCGCAGAAGAACGGCGCGTTGCTCGGCAGGATGACAATGCCGTACGGGATGGCGTGCGGGGTGGGCACTTTGGCGAGCGTCATCTGGCCGCTGGCAGGATCGAGGCGGCCGACGTAGTTGGTTTCTTCGTTGGTGAACCAGAGGGTGCCGTCGTGATCGAAGACCGGCGTGTGCGGATCGATTTCGGTTTTTTTGGCGGGACGGTATTCCTTGACGTCGCCGGTTGAGGGATCGAGGCGTCCGACATAGCCGGCCGCGATGGCGGTGAACCAGATGTTGCCATGCGAGTCGGCGACCAGGCCGTGGGGTCCGGAGCTGGGCGTCTTCAGCGGATACTCTTTGAAGGCGCCGGTCGAGGGATCGAGGCGTCCCAATTTGTTGGCGCCCTGCCCGGTATACCAGAGTGCGCCGTCGGGTGCGCGCGCCGGGTCATGCGGCCGCGACTTCGGGGTGGGAACTTCGTATTCCTTGATCGTGACGTTGAGCGTGCCCACTGCGGCGAAAGCCGCAGCAGCGGCGATAAAGAGGAGCAGGAAAGCTTTGCGCGACATGGGGGCCTCCTCACAGAAAAATTGTAGTCCCGGGTGGAGAGGTTTTGCCATGCCGATGGAACTGTAGTCGAGCGGTGTTGCGGCCGTTGCTGCGTGGAAGGTCACCCGCGCGAAGAAGTTAATGTTGTCAGTGAGGCAGAGTGGCGGACGGGAAGATGTCGCGGCTCAGTTGGGTTGCGCGGCAACGGTGGCGGGCTTGGCGCTAATAGTGCCTGACGACATGAGGCTGGGAAATTTGCGCACGTAGGCGCTCATGGCGGGATGCCAGAATCCGTTGAAGCCAAAAAAATACATCTCTTTAATGGCTTCGTCGGCGGGCCATTTCTGCATGGCCATGCGGTAGGTGGCGACAAAAACTCCGGTGCGGTCTTCGCCGAAATGGCAATGAACGAAGACCTTCTTTGTAGGATCGTCACTACTGAATAGCGAGAGGAACTCGGTTACCTGCTCGCGGCTGGGCGGTGCGAACCCACTGACCGGGATACTGATGAAGTGGATGCCGAGGGCCTCGGCCTCTTTCTTTTCCCGCTGGCGTTCGACGGTATTCTCGCCGCGCAGGTCGACGATGGTGGTGATCCCGAACTTCTTGAGTTCCTGGATCCCGCCGCGGCGAGGCTGCGCCCCGCGATAGAGTTGGTCGGTAATCTTTCCGGCATTGGGGACGCCGGTGACGTTGAGCTTCTGCCCGTAAACCCACCGGGTGGGAGCTGCACTGGTGAGGGGATCCTGCGCGCGGACGACGGGAATGCTGACGAGGAACGAAAGCAACAGAACGAAGACAGCTCGGCATCCGCGCATGGCTGATTGGATGCAAGAAGTCTAGCATGCGTTTGAGAGCACGGGGACGAGGCGGGCTTTCTACAATTCTTTAGTGGTGGTTGCCGGGTTCGGAATTGCAAATTCGTGAGCCATGATGAGCCATTTCCCTTCACGTTTGCGAAGGACCACTAAGTTCACGCCCACGGGAGAAATTGGAGCTTCGGGTTCGAGCGAGGATGCACGAAGGTAACTTCGGCGGCGGCAAAATTCAGCCTACGATGGAGGCTCGGGGTCGTTGAATCTTTCCGACGCGTGAGGAACTATGCGTCTGCTGAAGAAGCTTAGTCGAAGCTTGGGGTTTGTGGTTGTGGCAGTTACGGTTTTTCTGGCATCGGCCAGTTTGGGGCAGTCGTCGTGCAATCCGCCTTCGCTGGGAGATTTGGCGCGGAAGCAGCGGGAGAGCAAGCAGAAGGATGCCAAAGACGCGAAGGATGCACCTGCAAAAGCGAAGGACGCTCCTGCTAAAGCAAAGAAGGTGGTCACTGACGAAGACATGCCGGAGCATGCTCCGGATTCGGACGAGGCTGTGGCCGGGCAGGACGGGCCGCACGACGAAGCTTCGGTGCCGAAGTCGGCGGACGATGTGGTCAGAACCGGCGACCAATGGAAGGCGGCAATCGCGCAGCGCAAAGCGGCACTGGCGGATTTGAAGAATCGGATGGACAAGCTCAACGGCTCGATTCATTTCGTCGAAGCCAACGCCTATCGCAACGGGGTGGAGTACAACAAGAAGCAGGAGCAGAAACAGCAGGACGTCGAGCGCATGCAGGCGCAATATGACGACCAGAGGCGGGATCTCGAGCAGATGCAGGAAAACGCGCGCAAGGCCGGATACGGCAGCGCGGTGTGGGATCCGTAGAGCGCGACAGCCGGCTGTTAACCTTTCCTTACCAAACATTTGCACCTGTCGCGGCACCCCACGGCGGCGACTCATGCTGCGCTGATGCCAAGCGCAAGGCCTGGCCTCGGCTAGACATAACATTCCGATACGCCGCCTATTTTTCTCCGATCTGCTTGTTACAATCGAGCTCTGCCCTCGTCTACTCATTTGGCTTGGTCTCTTTTTGAAAGGACTCCTCCCATGCGTTCTGCTTTCTTTGTTTTGCTCTTGATGGTTTCGTGTGTTCTGACGTTTGCTCAGCCAGCGGCTTCTGGTGCGGAAGACGGGATGCCGGATCTGGAGCATTTCACTCCGGAGCGGGCGGATAGGTCGCTCGATCCGTGCAACGACTTCTTTCAATACGCGTGCAGCAAGTGGGTGAAAGCGAATCCCATTCCTGCAGACCAAGCGAGCTGGGGGACGTTCAACAAGCTGGCCATCTGGAATGTGGCGGCAATTCACAACACGCTGGAGGAAGCGGCGAAGCCTTCGTCAAATCGCACGGTCGCAGATCAGAAGGCGGGCGACCACTACGCGTCGTGCATGGACGAGGCGGCGATCAATAAAGCGGGGATTGGGCCCTTGAAACCGACGCTCGACCGGATTGCCGGGCTGAAAGACAAAGCGCAGTTGCCGGAGCTGATAGCCGGGTTGCACCAGATGATCCGGCCTGCGAATTTGAATTTCATCGATGCGCAGTACCAGGGAATTCTGTTTGGCATCTACAGCGGGCCCGACTTCGACGATGCGCGGATGAACGTGGGCGTGCTCGACCAGTCGGGGTTGAACATGCCATCGCGTGAGTTCTATTTGAAAGACGACGAGAAGTCGAAAGAGATCCGCGAGAAGTACCGGCAGCACGTGGCGCGGCTGCTGGAGCTGAGCGGAGAGTCGAAAGAGCAAGCCGCGAAGGACGCAGCATCGGTGCTGGCGATCGAGACAGCGCTGGCGAATGCGCAGATGGACATTGTAGTCCGGCGGAATCCGAAGAATATCAACCACAAGCTGTCGCTCGAGCAGGTGCAGGCGCTGACCCCATCCTTCAACTGGAACCGCTACTTTGCCGGGTTGGGTGTGCCGGCGTCGAAGCAATACCTGGTGACCTCGCCGGATTACTTCCGGGGAATTGAAAAGGAGATCGCCAAAGAACCTGTGGAGAGCTGGCGCGCATACCTGCGTTATTCGATCTTGCGCCAGTCGGCCTCATCGCTGTCGGAGCCGTTTGTCGAGGCGAGCTTTGACTTCTACGGCCGGACGCTGGCAGGCACGAAGGAAATCCAGCCGCGGTGGCGGCGATGCTCGACGTTCGCGGATGCGGACCTGGGAGACGCAGTTGGGCAGGCTTACGTGGCACGGTATTTCCCTCCGGAGAGCAAGGAAAGAATGCTGCAACTGGTGAAGACGATTGAGGCCGCGTTGAGCAGGGAGATCGACAATGCGGACTGGATGTCGGCCGAGACGAAGAAGAGAGCGCACATCAAGCTGGCGACGCAGGTGGACAAGATCGCTTATCCCGACCATTGGATCGACTACTCGACGGTTGAGATCAAGCGCGACGATTATCTCGGCAATGTGGAACGAGCCAGCCGGTTTGAGATTGGGCACCGATTGAGCCGCGTGGGGAAGCCGGTGGACCGCAAGCTGTGGGGCATGACGCCTCCGACGGTGAACGCGTACGAAGATGCGCAGACCAACACCATTAATTTCCCGGCGGGGATTCTACAGCCGCCGTTTTTCGATGCGAAGCTGGGAGACGCCGCCAACTTTGGCGCGATCGGTGCGGTGATCGGTCATGAGATCATCCACGGCTACGACGACCAGGGGCGGAAGTTTGATGCGGATGGCAATCTGAAGGACTGGTGGACTCCTTCGGATTCGACGGCCTACGAGAAGCGCGACAACTGCATTGCGGATGAGTACACGCAGGATGTGCCGGAGGCGGGAGTGAAGCAGAACGGCAAGTTGTCGTTAGGCGAGGATACCGCGGACAATGGCGGCATCCACATTGCTCTGGCCGGGCTGGAGAGCGCGCTGAAAGCGCAGGGAAAGGAACTGGATTCCCCGGCGGACGGCGGAGTGACGGAAGAGCAGACGTTCTTCCTGGCGTACGCGAACGTCTGGTGCGGAGAGCTTCGGCCGGAGGCGGCGCGAACCGCGGTGATGACGCAGGGGCACTCGCTGAATCGGTACCGCATTAACAATGTGGTCGGCAATATGCCGGAGTTCGCCCATGCGTTCGGGTGCAAGGCCGGACAGCCGATGGTGCGGGCAAACGCGTGCCGGGTGTGGTGAGAGCGGCTGTTCAGGGCGCGAACGAGACGACAAGCTGATCAAGTGGAAGACTGCCGCGAACCGCCTGCGGCGGATTTAGTGGTGTCATTTCAAGTGGCGTGCCCTCGGCTTCCGCGTGGTCGAAAGCTTCTGTGCCCGCAGTCCTTCCAGTGATTTTCAGCTGGTCAATCTCATAAGGCAAGCCATTCGACGCAAGCGATGAGGGTCCGTCGGTCACCTGGAAGTGCAGGTGTGGCGCGACGGAGTTGCCCGTGTTTCCCACCAACCCGAGCACCTGCCCGCGCTTCACGGAATCATGGGGACGAACCTTGATGCTGCCGGGCTGAAGGTGGGCGTACAGAGCGTAGCGCTGATTTCCAAGATCGAGAATCACGGAGTTGCCGTCGGCCGCATCGAGGGAGATGTTGGTAGGGTACTGGCCGGGGATCTGCTCGGGCAGTCCGTCGGTGATCGAAGAGACGACGGCGTCGGCGACCGCGATCGCAGGCTTTCCGAAGATGGTGTAGCTCTCGAGTTTTTCGCGCGGCCCTGAATAGATGCGATGTGCGCCGTCGAGCTGCTCCCAATCGACGGCATAGCGTTGCGCAATCCAGACGCGTCCGTTGACAGGCAGGGCAGCGCGAGAGTGACGGACGGCGTCGCAGCAGGAATCCGCGGAGATGTAGTTGTCGCCAAGGAGCGGAGGTCCGATCTGTGCAACTGATTGGCGGTCGACATCTGTAGTTCCGCCGGTTTCGGTGAGTTCCTGGTGGCCAGGAGGAGCGGCCATGAAACGGGCCTTGACGCGGTGAGACAGTTGCTTCGGAGAAGCGGCGCCGGGAGCGAGCGTGACGTGGAGGAACAGCAGGGCTTGCATGCTTTTCGACAGGACGCCGGTTGCCTCGCGGCTTCCGGTGGGTTGAAGGCGACGCGCAATCGCAGCGCTGTCGAAGGTCTGGAGCACTGTTCCGTCGCCAAGGACGTCAAGACTTTCGAGCGTCGAGTCGCCGCTGGAAAAATTCGTCACCCAGAGTTCGTAGACGAGGCGGGTGTGACCGTCGGACCCAGTGAAGGGGACCGGTGCCTCGTAGACGGCGAGCAGGAGAGGCGTGGGTTGTTCTGCATCGGCTGCGACAGCCGGCGAAACGAGCGCGGCCAACGCGAGGGAAGAGATGAAAACGAGGAAATTGCGGCGAGCGTAAGTCACGGGCGATGCCGGATCATCTTATGGTCGTGATGAGGGCCTGTCAACGAAACCTGTGACGGCCGTCACAGGCATAACTGGAATTTCGGATGCATTTGCGCTGGAACTTGTCATAATGATTCAATGGCGCGTGCTTTCCTTGAAGAACGTTGGCTTCCGAAGTCTGTTCTCTGTCTTCGCGACTACAACCTGACCAAATTTGTGCATGACCTGATCGCCGGCGTCACGGTGGGGCTGGTGGCCTTGCCGTTGGCGATGGCGTTTTCGATTGCGTCGGGACTTTCGCCGCAGGCGGGGATTTATTGCGCGATAGTCACCGGGTTTCTGATTTCGCTGCTGGGTGGATCGAAAACTCAGGTTGGCGGCCCAACGGGTGCGTTCGTGGTGGTGGTGGCGGGAATCGTGGCGGCGCACGGCGTCGATGGGCTCTTCATGTGCACGGTGATGGCGGGGGTGCTGCTGGTGGCGATGGGCGCCACGGGGATGGGTTCGGCGATCAAGTTTATCCCGCGGCCGATCGTGATCGGGTTCACGAATGGGATCGCCATTCTCATTGCCAGCACGCAGGTCAAGGACTTCTTTGGGCTCCAGATCGAGAAGGTGCCGGGTGTGTTCTGGCAGCGGATCGAGGCCTTCGCGACCCACTTTCGGACACTGAACTACGATGCCACGCTGCTGGCGGTGGCGACGGTAGTGATCCTGATCGTGTGCAGGGCGGTCTCGAACCGGATTCCGGGGCCGATTGTGGCGCTGGTGATGGGGACGGCGGCGGTGTTCGTATTCAAGTTGCCGGTGGAGACGATCGGGACGCGGTTCGGAGGAATTCCCAGCGGGCTGCCGCACATTCAGTTTCCGAAGTTTCACGCGGATCTGATTCATGGGCTGCTGGGGCCGGCGGTGACGGTGGCGATGCTGGGCGCGATCGAGTCGCTGATGTCGGCGGTCGTGTCGGACCGGATGAGCAACGACCATCACAATCCGAATGTGGAGTTGATGGCGCAGGGAGTGGCGAACATTGCGTCGCCGATGTTTGGTGGGTTGCCGGCGACGGGAGCGATTGCGCGAACGGCGACGAATATCCGGTCGGGGGCGCAATCGCCGGTGGCGGGAATGATTCATGCGCTCACGCTGCTGTGCGTGCTGCTGTTTGCGTCGCGGCTGGTCGCTTATGTGCCGATGGCGGTGCTGGCGGGCATCCTGATGGTCGTGTCGTACAACATGGGTGAATGGCGGGAGATTCCGCAACTGCTCAAGCTTACGAAGACTGACATCAGCGTCTGGCTGGTGACGTTCGCGCTGACCGTGTTTGCCGATCTGACGGTGGCGGTGGAGGCGGGGATGATCCTGGCGGCGTTGCTGTTCATCAGCCGGGTGGCGGCGACGACGACGGTGTCGCAGGTGACGGATGATTACATTGAGGATGGGCGGGTGCACATCCTGCAGGACAAGGACATTCCGTACTACGTCACCATCTTCCGGATTCACGGGCCGTTTTTGTTTGGAGCGACGGACAAGATTTCGGTGGTGACCGAAAACATGCACACGCTGCCACCGGTGGTGATTCTACGGTTGCGGAACATGACTGCGCTTGACGCGACTGGGTTGTTTGCGATTGAGGAGATGGCCCGCTCGTTGCAGGCTACGGGGAGAACCCTCATTTTGTGCGGGGCGCGGGAGCAGCCGGCCAAGCTGCTGCACGAAGCGGAGTTCGAGGAAGTGATCGGGAAGAACAACATCTGCGAAAACGTGCAGGAAGCCGTGCGGCGGGCGCAGGATGTGTTTGAGAGGATGGAGGCCGGGGCAGCGGTGGGTGGGAAGTAGGCGAGTTTTTCTTTCGCCCCTTCGGGGCTGAGGTTCACTAACGACTGCACCCACGGCTTGCGCCATGAGCTTCATTCTGGCGCCGCTTTGCGGCTATCTTTAGCTATGTTCGTAGCATTCTTGAATTATCGTTCTAGCATTCTTGTGGCTAGCACTCCGGTACTCCATTATTCTTTCGCTCGTCGCTTTGCTTTTATTTTTGGGCGTATGGTGTTAAGTGCGCCATTGGCGGCTCCAGCAATGGAGAATCGACTTTGTCCGTTTTGACGACACTTTTTCGCCCGGTGGGGCAGACAGAATTTGAGTTGATCCGGGCTTCGGGATTTCGGGAGTTTCCTCTGCGTTTGCCTCAGCAGCCGTATTTCTATCCAGTGTTGAATCTCGAATATGCCACGCAAATTGCTCGGGACTGGAACACGAAAGATGCGCAATGGGGCTGCGTCGGGTATGTGCTCAAGTTCCAGGTCGAGAGCGAGTTTCTGAGCCGATATCAGTTGCGGCAGGTAGGGGACGTCACGCACCGCGAATATTGGATTCCGGCGGAAGATCTTTCAGCATTCAACGACAAGATCGTGGGCGGGATTGAGGTTGTGGCGGAGTATCGGGGCGAGACCGCTTAGGCCTGAGGAAAGTCGCGGGCGCCCGCGCACCCTGACTACTTTGGGTGAGAGAGCGGGGCGAGGGTTGCTTTCGTGGCGCGGAGGTAGTCGGCGGGGGTCAGAAGGATCTGGAGGCCGCGCGTGCCGGCGGAGATCGAGATCACGTCGAAGAGTTCGATGGTTTCGTCGACGTAGACCGGGTAGTCCTTCTTGGCGGCGAGGGCGGTGACGCCGCCGCGGATGTAGCCGGTCAGCGCCTGGAGTTCCTTCACAGGGACCAATTGAATTTTGCGATCGCCCGTGGCGGCGGCCAGTGCTTTGAGGTCGAGTTCAGTGTTGCCGGGGATCACCGCCATCGAAATACCGTGGCGGTCGCCCCGCGCTACGAGGGTCTTGAAGACCTGTTCGGCTGGGAGGTTGATTTTCGAGGCAACGGTTTCGGCGGCGAGGTCTTCGGGGTCGACCTGGTACTCACGCAGTTCGTAGGGGATCGCGAGTTGGTCGAGAAGGCGGACGGCGTTGGTCTTGGCAGGCATCGGTTGATTTTAATCGCCGGTCGTCAGTCGCTTACGTCGATGAACTAGGCGAGGAGCAATGAATCGCCGTCGTGAAGAAAAGTTGGATGGGCCGGTGGTGGAATTGAGACGCATGGGGTCGTTCGACTGCGTCCGGCTGGCGCCTCACTTCGCTCACGATGACAAGATAACGAGGTGTCGTTTGCGCTGTGGCAGAGGAGAGCTTTATAGTGCTCGCGCAGTTCCGGAGAGACTTTCATGCGAATGCTGATTCATTGGGTCCTGACGGCGCTGGCGATCTGGATTGTATCGCGGCTGGTGCCGGGGTTTTCGGTGAGCGGGCCGTTCTCGGCGCTGATTGCGGCGGTCGTGATCGGATTCGTCAATGCGACGCTGGGATTGTTTTTGAAAATCATCACGTTTCCGCTGACGGTGCTGACGCTTGGGGTCTTCTGGCTGATCATCAACGCGATCATGATCGAGCTGGCGTCGGCGATCGTGCCGGGGTTCCACGTCGCGACGTTCGGAGCGGCATTCTGGGGAGCCATCGTGCTGAGCCTGGTGAACATGGCGCTGAAGTGGCTGGTGATGCCGGAGAAGCAGTAAGCCATACTCAGCATTTGGTGCTTGGGATTCAGCACTTGGCGGGTCGCGGGGCGGGTCTCGCTGCGACGAGAAAAGCTAACCGCAAAGTCCGCAAAGGGTCGCGAAGGGCGCGGAGGAAAAACCGGGCGACCACAGAGGGCACGGGGATCACGAAAGGGTGCTGAAGGCGCGCCCTGACGAACCTGCAGGGCGAGGGCATGAGGCCCTCACGACAGCCGACAGGCTGCCGGCGCTACAGTCGTTTTTCTGCGGCCTGTGAAACCCGCAATTCTTGAGCCTTCGCGGCGCGGCAGACGCGGCGCCCTGATACCAACTGGCGGAACGCTAATCTTGTGACCTATCTGAACACCTAAACGGAAACGGATCAGCCTACGTTCTGTTTGTTCGGCACCCCGCTTCTTGGCTTCCCTGTTCGGTGCAACGGTGCTTCGAAACCGTCAAGTCCAAGCAAGCTAGTCTGCCTACTTCGGACTGGAACTCTTCTTCGGTTTCATCATTTCCCATTCTTTATCGGTGAGCATTCGGCCGAGGGTGGAGAATTCGCCGGCACCCTGGAGCCATTCGCCTCCGTCCATGGTGATCACGTCGCCGTTGATATACGTGGAGCCGTCGCTGACGAGGAACGCGGCGAGGTTGGCGAATTCTTCGAGCGTGCCGAAGCGGCCGAGCGGAATGCGCTTCTTTGCCAGCTCTTCGAGTTCCGCGCGCGGGAGCAGGCGCGAGAAAGCGCCTTCGGTGGGGACCGGCCCCGGTGCGATAGCGTTCATGCGGATGCCGCGATTGCCCCACTCGACGGCGAGACTGCGAGTGAGGGCCTGCACGCCGGCCTTCGCGACGGCGGAAGGTACGACGTAGGCGGAGCCGGTGGCGGTGTAGGTGGTGGTGATGTTGAGGACGACGGCGCGGTTGCCGGCAGCGAGCCAGCGTTTGCCGCAGGCGAGGGTGGTGTGCAGGGTGCCCTGGAGCACGATGCCGATCACAGACTCGAAGGCGCGCAGCGAAAGATCTTCGGTGCGGGCGAGGAAATTTCCGGCAGCGTTGTTCATGAGTACGTCGAGGGGGCCGTCGCGCCAGATGGTGTCGATCATTTCGTCGACGGCGGCGTCGTCGCGCACGTCGCAGGGGCGGGAGTGGATGGTGCCGCCGGTGAGGGCGCGGAGCTCGGCTTCGGTGGTGGCGAGGACGTCGTGGCGGCGCCCGCAGATGTAGACGGTGGCGCCGAGTTCGAGGAAGCGGTGGGCAGCGGCCTTACCGAGTCCGGTGCCGCCGCCGGTGATGAGGGTGCGTTTGTCGCGGAGCAGGTTTGGTTGGAACATGGGGCACCTTTTTGGTCGAGCGGATGATTGTATCGGAGGGCGTGGTTGTGCGCGGGCTCAGCAAAACCCTAAAACGCAGAGGGAGCGGAGACCTGGCGCGGAGGGCGCGGAGAAGAGCTTTCACCGCGAAGGGCGCGAAGGGTTCGCGAAGGGACGCACAAAACGGCGCGCTCGCCATCAAGGGACACGAAGGATCACGAAGGAAAGATAAAGCTTAGACATGGAACACGTGCGGTACGGGGTGAATTCATTGCGACGAGGATGCCTACGCTCCACCGGCGACGGAGGTTAGGAGCTCATGCTCGAATTCGATTTCGACACGCGGCTAGCAGCGTCCAAGCCACAGGCGACGCGAAAGCCGTAGTCGGCGTACTGGAGATGCGGAGGAATGCTGGAGCGGGCGGCGCAACGGGTGACCTTGATGTGGTGGCGCCAGGAGCCTCCGCGGGAGGCGCGCCGGGTGCCGGTTTCGGGGCCGCGCGGATTACGGTCGGGAGCGATGGAATAGTAATCGGCGGCGTACCAGTCGCTGCACCACTCGTGCACGTTGGCGCAGATGTCGAAGAGACCGTAAGCATTTGGTGCGGACAGGCCGACTGGTTCGGGGCCGGATCGCCAGCGAGTCGCATAGTTGGGGAGAGATTCTGGCGCGGCATCGCCCCAGGGGAATCGGGTGCCTTCGACGCCACCGCGAGCGGCGCGTTCCCATTCGGCTTCGGTGGGCAAGCGATATGGGCGCCCGGTGGATCGAGCGAGCCAGTCGCAGTAGGCAACGGCCTCATGCCAGGAAGGTCCGACGACCGGCTGTTGCGGATGCGAGAAGTTGGGATCGTGCCAGAAGGGCGGAGGTAGTTTTCCGACGGCGCGAAGAAACCGGGCATAGTCGGCGTTCGTGACCTGGTGAGCAGCGAACTGGAACGAGTCGATCCAGACGCGGTGGATGGGAAGCTCATTGTCCTGACCGGCGTCCGAGCCCATGAGGAACCAGCCTACGGGGATGGTGACCAGGTGCGGTTCAGGGACATGCGCGGAGACGGGATCGGGCAGGGCGGACATGAAGAATGTGAGGTCAGGCTAACATACCGGCGTTGGTGAGGTTTGCAGTCCAGAAATCTTAAATCGCAGAGGCCGCCGAGAAGGCCGCGGAGAAACAGCTTTGGACCGCAAAGGGCGTGCAAGGTTCGCCAGGGCCGCAAGAAAAGCGGGTTCACCACCAAGGAAACGAAGGATCACGAAGGAAGACGAAAGGCTTAGAGGGCGCGCAGGCCACGGGCGACGGCGGCAATGTCGTTGTCCTGGAATAAGCGGATGGCGGCGATGCCGGCGGCGCCGGCCGCGACGCAGGCAGCGGCGTTTTCAAGCGTGATGCCGCCGAGGGCGAGGACGGGTATTCTGAATTGGCAGGCGCGGCGGAGGCCTTCGAGACCGGCAGGGTGGGCGCCAGGGCGATCTTTCTTCTCGAAGACCGGGGCGAAGAGGGCGAGGTCGGCTCCATCCGAGGCGGCTTGCCGGACTTCTTCGGCGTTGTGGCAGGAGACGGTAACCGTCACGCGGGCAGGAGCGCCCGCGCCACACTGCCAGAGGCGGCGGACTTCGACCGGAGAGATGTCGTCGGAGGGGAGATGGACGCCGTCGGCGACGACGGCGAGAGCGATGTCGGTGCGGGAGTTGATGAGGAGCTTGGTTGTCAGTTCCTGGTTCTGATTTCTCAGTTCGCAGAGGATTCCCATTGCTTCAGCCGCGAGGCTTTCGAGTTCGCGCGCGGGGAGATCTTTTTCGCGAAGCTGGACGTAGTCGATACTGGCCTGGGCGGCTTCGCGGATCTTGGCGAGCAGTTGGCGACGGCGCGTGGGTTCGTCGCCGGAGAATCGGGTGCGGTCGGTGATGTAGTAGAGAAGAAGCTGGGACATATTCGCGAACGCGGGCGGGGCGCCCGCGCCACATGGTTACGGTCGCGTTTTCGCGATGTCGGGGACGACTTCGGTTTCTTTTCTGGCAACGCCACCGAGATGGAAGTCGGTGAGGCCGTCTCGCAGATACTCGAAACCCTCCTCCGGGGAATCCACCATTTTGAACAGATCCAGATCTGTGGCGTTGATGGTGCCGGCATCGATCATGGCCTGGAAGTTGATGAGCTTTTTCCAGTATTCGCTGCCGTAGATGACGACCAGAATTTTTTTGGCCAGCTTGTCGGTCTGAGCGAGGGTAAGGATTTCGAACAGTTCGTCGAAGGTGCCAAAGCCACCGGGGAAGATCACGAGGGCCTTGGCCAGGTACGCAAACCAGAACTTACGCATGAAAAAGTAATGGAACTCGAAGTTGAGGGACGGGGTGATGTAGGGGTTCGGGAACTGCTCGAAGGGAAGATTGATATTGAGGCCGATGGTTTTTCCGCCGGCTTCCTTGGCGCCGCGGTTGGCAGCTTCCATGATGCCGGGGCCTCCGCCAGTGGTGACTACAAAGCGGCGGCGGCGGGCGGGAATCTTGATCGACCATTCGGTCAGCATTGAAGCGAGTTTGCGCGCGTCTTCGTAGTAGCGGGACATGTCGAGGGCAGCCTGGGCGCGCTTCAGTTCCTTCGGATCGACGGAAGCGCGGCGGAGTTCGGCGAGTCGGGCCTCGGCGTCGGCCTGGCTGTCAAAGCGCGCGGAGCCGAAGAAGACGACCGTGTCCTGAATCTGTTCACGGCGGAAGCGGGAAAGCGGCTCGCTGTACTCGGAAAGAATGCGTAGAATGCGGCCGTCGGGGCTATTCAGAAAAGGCTCGTTCTGATAGGCGAGCGGAGCGGATTTCAGTCGGTCTTCACTCATGCGAAAATTTTCTGGAACTCATTGTATCGCTAGCCTTGGGGCCTGGTGGTTGCCGGGTGGACACCAGCGTCCGAACGACAAAGGGTCAGGGAAGCTTGTCTTCGTGGTAGTGGATGGCTTCGGAAAATCCAATCCAGATATCGAGCAAACCAAGCCCGCTGCAGAGGCCGCGGAAGAATCCGTGCGTCATGATGGTGCGCAGATCCGGGTAGCGCATCAGTAAGGTGTTGTCGGTCCACTGCGGGGTCCACGGCATAACCACCAGCAGGACGCCGGCAGCGGCGCAGACGAACACAAACAGCAGGACCAGCAGGCGGTGCATCCAAATGGCGAGGCGGGAATGCGCCCTGTCGGTGGAAGGCGGGTGGACCGGCGGGGCGTCCGGAGATTCGTGCGCCGGCGGGGAAGCGAGGCCGGGGCCGCTTCCTGGGGGAGTCTGGGAATCGGGCATCAGGCGGAACTCCGCCCTTCCCCAGAGAGTGCGCACACGTTGGTGACCCGTTGCAGAGCCATCCGCATATTTTACGACTTCAGGGCCTTGATGCGCTCACCGACATCGCGATAGTCGATGTTGGCTCCGTAGACTTCCATGAAATGCTGAAGGGCGGTAGTGCGATCCTGCGCGGTCTCATAGGCGGAGGCGAGTTCGTAGTGAAGGGCTGTGCGGGTTTCCTGATCGAGGGAAGGCAACGTTAGCGCCTTTTCGTACCAGCGGATCGCCGCCTCGGGCACACCCTTATCGAGGAAACATTGCGCCAGCCAGGTGTAGGTCTGCATGACCAGCTTGAAGGGATGGCCTTGCTCGATGGCCTGGCAGACCTTTTGGAGTTCACCGATGGCTTCATCGAGCAGGCCCATTTCGCGGAAGGCGACGCCGAGGTTGTAGTGCGTTTCGGGATCCTCTTCAGCAGTAGAAACCTCTTCTTCGAGTTCGTGGCGGATTTCGCCGAACATGTCGGCGAGATCGACGCTGGCCGCCTGATCGACATTCGCAGGGCCGTTGCCGGGACGCACGGATGCACGGAATGTGGCAGCAGGCGCGGAAGACGCAGGGGCGGCTGGCGGCGTTGCCGGAGGCGGAGCCGGAACTGCAGTGTGCTGCGTCGCCGCAGGACCGGAAGCGGCGCCGGCGGCCATATGCATCTCGGCATGCGCAGCGGGAGCAGGTTGGGGGGCTGCTGCAACTTCTGGAGATGCGGGTACCGGGGCTCCCTCCAGGAAGCTATCTCCGAGGGAACTCTCCAGGTCGGCGACGAACTCTCCCAATACGCCGCTGTCGTGAGCCGGTTCCGGCTCCACCGGCTTGGGTATCGAGAGCTTGGGGCCGGCCATGAATTCCAGGTGCCCAACCAGAGCGGGGTCGGTAGCGGCGTGCGCTTCGATCTCCTGTTCCTGTTCGAGTCCGTGGGTGACAGTCTGGGGCAGGAAGCTATCGCCGAGGGAAGAATCGAGTTCGGCTACCATCTTCTTCAGCGGCGTGGCAGGCTCAGGCTCGGTCGCGGGAAGCTCCGCGTGAACTTCGGCTTCAGCAGGCTCAGACTCGATGGTGGCGGTTTCGACTTCTTCCACCGTGTCGGGTTCCGCAGCGGCCGGAGCGCTGGCCGCGTCAATTTCAGCATGAATGGCGGCAAGCTGTTCGTAGTCGGCAGTTTGGGACTGGAGCTTGGCGAAGGCCGCGCGAGCCTGATCAACCATCGAGTGCTCGAGGTAGAAACGAATCTCCTCGATGGTTTCCGTGACCGCATCGCTGGCCTCGGCGGAAATTTCTTCGACCGCAGGCTCGACGGCTTCTTCGGAGACTTCTTCGACGGGCGCAGGCAGTTCCGGAGTGTCTTCGGTCAGCGTGCCTTCCCATTCGTCGGATAGATCGATTTCGGCACTGGCAGCGGCCGGCGTGGTCTCAAACTCTGCGGGCTCCGGGGTCTCGACCTGGTGAGTGTCACCAAAAATTCCGGGTGCGGATTCAGCGGGCGACAAAGGCCATGGGGCGATAGGAATTTCGGCGGCGTCCGTCGCGGCCAAGGCTGGCATGCGCGTGGGCGAAGCGGCAGCATGCTCTTCACAGCGTTGCGCAAGGTCTTCGTAGCGGGTCGCTTCTTCCTGGAGTCCTGCCTGCGAGTAGACGGTGGCCAGAGTATGGCAGCAGGCGGCAGCATCGCCGAAACGCTCGGAGCGCACGTGGAGGGCGGCCAAACGCTGGTTCAGCCGCACATCGCCCGGGGCTATGGGCAGCACGGCCATCAAGGGACCGAGCGCCTTGTCGGGCATGTTGTAAGACACAAAAAGCTCGGTGTCGGTGATCGCCGCGCGCAGCGCGTTGGCGACTTCCGGAGAGTACGACTGATCGACCGGGGGCGCGGTAGCTTCGAGTTCTTCGACGAGAACTATACCTTCTTCGACGCTGAGCAGTTTCGCTCCGCTGGACCCGCCGCCCATCATGCCGACTACCTGCTGGTAGTTCTGCATGTGCATGGGATTTTGCGGTTCCTGCTCGGCGAGGCTCTGGTACAAATCGCGGGCTCTCGAAAGTTCGCCAGCTTGCACGTAAGCATGCGCGAGAAGCTCGTGGACCTCGGTGGTGTGCGACTGATCGCCTGCCTTCTGGAACAGTTCGAGGACCTTTTCGAGCGCGGTTGGATTGTTGCTAAGCGGGCTGATAGAAGAGCGCAGAATCTCAAGGATCTTGCCGGAGTTGTCGGCGAGCAGGCGATCGGCGTAGCTGTCGATCACCATGAGGGCGTCTTCCTGGGCGCCGTTCTGCAGCAAGGCGTCGAGATAGGAGAACATCGACGCGCCGTCGTTCTGCCCTTCCAGTAGTTTCACGGCAATGCCGCCCGCTTCGGAGACGCGGCCGGTTTGCAGGTAGGCCTTCAGCAGATCGCGCTGGCCATCGGGATGACTGTCGAGATCACTGACCTTCTGAAAGAGCGGGATGGCGGAGGCAGCGTCGCCGGAATCAAGGGCGTTGCGGGCGCGCAGCAGGAGCGCGTAGCTGTTGCCGGGATCGAGCGTGAGCATGCGCTGCAGGATCTCTTCCGCGCCGCTGCGGGATCCGCGATTGCGCAGGGTTTCGGCAGCGGCGGAGAAAATCTGCCAGGCGTCGGTCTTCTTGCCGAGACGGATGTAGACCTCAGCCAGGCGCACGCGCATGGCGACGTTTTCCGGATCCATCTCGAGGATTTTCTGGAAAATCCGGACCGACTGCTCGAGTTCGCCGGCGCGCAGGAATTCTTCGGCAACCTGCAGGTATTGGGCGCGCGCGTCGTTGAACAGGCCCTGCTGAGTGTAGAGCTCCGCGAGCTTCAGAACGCTTTCGAGCGACGGTTTGAGCTTGCCGATCTTCTTGTACATCGCGATGCCCTTGACGGTGAAACCCTGGGCAGCATAGGCATCGCCCACATTCTTGAAACATTCCGTGGCTTTATCGACTTCTCCGTTGCGGGAGTAGAGGTCGCCCACGGTGTTCAGGACGGTCAGATCCTTGGGGTCGGCTTTGAGGATCTTTTCGTATTCGGCAATGGCGTTCTGCAGCTTGCCCTGCTGGACGTACTTCTCCGCAGCGCTGAGAACTTTTTGCTTGTTGAAGCCGAAACCAAACGCCATAAGGGTGCGGACTCCAGCCTTCTTCCCGCCCGAGATGTGCTCACGAAACCTGGGAGCCTCTTGAAAGCGGGCCAAAGCGGTCCTCCCACCAAAGGGCAGGAGAGACAATTTGACTGACAGAGGTAATTGTAAGGCGGGTAACCGAGAATCGTATGGTTACTAAGGGTTACCAGAAGGGAGTGTACGACCGGGTTACGGAAGGAACCTGGGAATCGGGACAGAAACGGGACGTTTTGCAGGCGGGCGGGGCGTTTTCCGAAGAAATCAGCCACTAAATGGGGGTGAATCGAGAACGGACGACGCGGCTTCGCTGAAGCGATGCCCTGATACGAACCAGATCTCGGCAGCGATCGCTCGCCAGGCATCACACCCCGGGCATCACTCGCGGCATAAGCAGCGCGCCAAATATCAGAAGACAGCACCTCGTCAGGCAGCGGAAGACGAATCTGTTCAGACGAATCTGTTTCAGACGAACCTGTTCGCCTCGCCGTGCCGTGGCCGAGAGTCCGGAATCGGACATGATTGCGACTTGGAAGGCGCGAGGGTTTGCCGTTGAAACAAGTAAGGCGGTCGATGAAAGCGGGCGATCAGGCGCGGGCGATGGGGGTGAGGACGAGAATCAGAATGCCTAGGAGAGCGGGCCGGGGAAGGCGGCGCAGAACGTGCCAAACCATGATGCTCATCGACTGGATCCTCCGCGCGGGGGAGACCGCGAAATGAACCTTGTCGGAAGCAAGCCTGGTGCAGGAGGCTGCTGCCCGTCCTACCTACCTACCTATGGTGGCGGCATTGTAAGCAGACCGCTACGGGTTGCGCAAGAACTTTGTGGCGCTTGAGCAAATCGTAAGGACGATTCGGACGGACCGGGGTATTTCGCACCGGGCAGTCCGGCGCTTCGCGGCGGGCGATGGCCTTCGGCAAGCTCAAGGCAAGCTGCGTGCGCCGCACCGGTTAGTCCGGAAGTAAGCCCTCGAAGGCGCGGGTGATCTTGTCGATGTCGTCGGGCTGCAGCCGGCAGGCGCTGCCGAGTTTCTGCGTGAGGATCTTATTGATCTCGGACAGGGGATGACCTTTGGTCTGGGCCACGAAGCGGTGCCATTCGTCGGACACGGTTTTGCGCTCGTTGGTATCGGCGTCTTCACAGAACTGGCGCACGGCTTCATCGAGGGTGCCGTACTCGTCGGCCATATCTTCGTGAAAGTATCCACGCAGAAAACTGCGGAGCGCGGGGAAAGTGGCAGCGGTAATTTCGTTGTTGTCTTGGTGAGCAGCCTTGGTGCTCATGCGCGGCACTCCGGATATGCAGTCAAAACGTAGTAGTCGTCAGGGCCAGTCCACTTTAGAACAATGGTGGCATGGGCGCAGGGTTGGGGTTGGTCGGCATCGCGGCGAAGTGAGCGTCCAACGGGATGCGCGGCATCGCCGTCATAGTCGATGACGAGATTGGGGTGACCTCCGCTGCGCTCGAGCCAGCGGTTGATTTTTTCGTGGCTCTGGGCGATGGCGGTTCCGATGGCCTGCTCGGCGGTGTCGCGATCGGTCCAGGTGGAGGCAGCGGAAATATTGTGCTCGTGGCGGAGACGCTCCCGCAGCTGATCATCGGTTCGGCCCACGTGTTTGCGAAGCGTGTGCCCGCCAGCGGCTTCGTCCTGGGAGAGATCGCGGCGCGCGCCTTCATGACGGGTTTCGCCACGAGACGCCGCGGAATTGTTGGCCGCGACGTTCCTGGGTACCGGGGCTTCACACCCGTCGAGCAGGAGAATGCAACAGGCTGCGAGCGCGCCCGGAAGGGCGATGAGTGCCAGGAGTCTTCTCATGGGGTCGATGCTGCTGAGTCGTTGCTGCGCGGGCCCGAATCGCTTTCAACGGGTCGTGGCCGACTGGGGGATGGTGCCGCCACCACGTTAAGCAGCCTACCGCCTCTGCCCCGGTTCTGGCAACTGGGAGGGGCCAATTTCAAGTTTCGAGTTTCCAGTTTCAACTTGAACGCTGGTTGTGGAACCTGGAGGGAAAAGCGCCAGCGCGGGCCGGTTCTTAGGGGACTCCCCACAAGCAGCACCTTCATTCGAGGGAAATGCTGATGCCCGAGACGCGCTACATTGTTGGCATGGAACGGCGCGCCGTGAACGAGTTTCTCGACGAGTTTCTCCGGCATGGGTCGGAGTGCGCTTACGTGCAGCGGCGTGGCTATCGGACTGAGAGCTGGAAGTACCGGGACGTCGCGGAGGCTGCGTTTCAGTTTGCGCGCGAGTTGGAAGGGCGGGGAGTGGTGAAAGGCGATCGCGTGCTGCTGTGGGGGAAGAATTGCGCAGAATGGGTGGTCGCATTCTTTGCGTGCGGGCTGCGCGGCGCGATCGCGGTGCCCCTGGATGACGCGGGGGATGCGGGTTTTGCGGGAAGGGTTCGGGCGGAGGTCGATGCCAAGCTTGCGGTTTGCTCTCGGAAGCACGTGGAGTCGCTAGGTGCGACCAGCGTCGTGGTATTGGAGGACTTGAGAACGCTGGTTGCGGCGCACCCGCGCGGAAGGTATAACGCGGTTTCGGTGGATCGCAGCGATCCGCTGGAAATCATTTTCACGTCGGGGACGACGGCCGAGCCGAAGGGCGTGGTAATTTCGCATGGCAATGTGCTGAGCAACATTGCGCCGCTCGAGGAAGAAATCCGGAAATATCTGAAGTACGAACGCTGGGTACATCCGGTGCGGTTTCTGAATTTGCTGCCGCTGAGTCATGTGTTCGGGCAGTTTCTGGGATTGTTTTTGCCTCCGTTGCTGGCGGGTACGGTGATTTTTCAGGAGTCGCTCGGACCGTCGGAGGTGATGGAGACGATCTGCCGCGACCGGGTTTCGGTCCTGGTAGCAGTGCCGCGCATGCTCGAATCGCTGAAGGAAAAGATTGAGAGAGACGTGGAGGCGGAAGGGAGAGCGGAACGCTTCCGCGCGGAATTTCAGTCGGCGGCAGGCCAGCATTTCCTGCGGCGCTGGTGGACATTTCGAGATGTGCATCGGCGGTTCGGATGGAAATTCTGGGCGTTCATTTCCGGAGGCGCGGCACTCGATCGCGAGACGGAAGAATTCTGGGGACGGCTGGGGTTCGCGGCGATCCAAGGCTACGGGCTCACGGAGACGACATCGCTGGTGAGCGTGAATCATCCTTTTCACCTGGGGAAGGGTTCGATCGGGAAAGTCTTGCCGGGGCGGGAAGTGAAGCTGGCGGCGGATGGAGAGATTCTGGTGCGCGGCGGAGGAGTGGCTTCGGGCTACTGGGCTTCGGATTACTGGGAAGGAAATGAGCGGCAGGCGGTGGCCGGCGAGGAAGGCTGGTACCGGACGGGAGACGTCGGGGAACTCGATGCCGAGGGCAATCTTTATTTCAAAGGGCGCAAGAAAGCCGTACTGGTCACTCCGGCCGGGATGAATGTGTATCCGGAGGATTTGGAGGCCGTGCTGCGCAAGCAACCTGAAGTGCGGGATTGCGTGGTGGTGGGCACGGAACGAGGCGGGAATGAGGAACCATGCGCGGTGGTAATTCTGCGGGATCGTGCGGACGATGTCGCAACGCCGATGCGCCGTGCAAATGAATCCCTCGCTGAGTATCAGCGGATACGGGACTGGTTCGTGTGGCCGGAGGGGGATTTCCCGCGGACTTCGACGGGGAAGCCGCGGGTGAATGTGATACGAGACGTGGTGCGGGCGGCACGCGAGCAACGTGCGGCTGCGGTTGCGGGGGCGAGTCCATTGGCGGATCTGGTCGGCAGAATTTCTGGGCGGGCGGTGGACGGACTGCGTCCGGAGGCGAGCCTCGAGGATGATCTGCAGTTAAGTTCGCTGGAGAAAGTCGAGTTGATGAGCGCGCTCGAGGACCGCTACCAGGTGGATTTGCGCGAAACGAGTTTCAGCAAGGCGCAAACGGTAGGCGATCTGGAACGGATGCTCGCGAGCCGGGGCGGAGCGCGGGTGGAGTATCACTATCCGCGGTGGACTTTGTCGTGGCCGGTGCGGTGGATCCGAATGGCGGGGTATTACCTGCTGGTGCGGCCAGCGATCCTGCTGCTGGGCTGGCCGCGGATCGAGGGGCGCAAGAATCTGGCTGGGGTGGATGGGCCCGTGCTCGTGGTCTGCAATCACATTGATGACGTCGACGCCGGTTTCGTGCAGACGGCACTTCCCCCACGGCTTCGGCATTGGCTGGCTACCGCGACGGGCGGAGAGGCCCTGGAGGCGTTGAGAACTCCTCCAGTGGAGCGAGGTTTCTTCGGACGTGTTTACGATCGTGTGGAGTGGAGTTTAGGCATCGCGCTGCTGAATCTGTTTCCCCTGCCGCGCGAAGCGGCCTTCCTGAAGAGCTTTGCGTATGCCGGAGAATGCGTGGATCGCGGCTACAGCGTGCTGGTCTTCCCGGAAGGGCACCACACGACGGATGGAAAGCTGCGGCCATTTCGCGCGGGTGTGGGATTGCTGGCCACTCGCATGGGTGTCCCGGTCGTGCCGATGAGAATTGATGGGCTGTTCGAGGTGAAGCAGGCGGGGAAGAAGTTCGCGCCGCCGGGGAAGATCCGGGTGCGGATCGGGAAACCTGTGCGGTTTGAAGCCACGGCGGATCCGCAGTGGATTGCGCGGGAGCTGCAAAGCAGGGTGGGTGAGTTGTGAAGGGGGCAGGCAAACAAGGGGCGGATTCCAGGGAATTCGTTCACGCGTGGCGAGGCTCTCGATATTGGATCGCCCCGCGGTCGACGCGGGCGGGGGCGCCCGCGCTACATTGAGGAGAGGCTATAATGCGCGCTATGAGAATCCCCTACTTTTCAGCAGTTTTGTGTGTGCCGATTTTCGCTGCGTCTTTTTTGTACGCAGCGGGCAAGAGTGTCACCATCGAATTGAAGAACGCGAAAGGCGAGGGCGTGGGAAGGGCTACGCTGAAGGAAGCGAAGCAAGGCGGCGTGCAGATCAAACTCAATTTAAATAATCTGCCAGAGGGCGAGCACGCGGTGCACGTGCATCAGACGGCGAAATGCGAGGCACCAGATTTCAAGTCGGCGGGCGGGCACTTCAACCCCGACGGAAAGAAGCACGGCCTGGAAAATCCGAACGGCCATCACGCGGGAGACATGCCGAATTTCAAAGTGCAGTCGGATGGAACGGCGCACGTATCGATCCTGAATAAAGACATCACTATGGGCAGCGACAATCATTCCATTTTCAGCAACGGTGGGACGGCCCTGGTCATTCACGCCAAAGCGGACGATATGAAAACGGATCCGGCGGGCAATGCAGGGGATCGGATTGCGTGCGGAGTCATCCCGGCTCCAGCGTCCAAGGCGAAGTAGACGGCATCAAATCATGAGACAAGAAAAAAGGGAAAGGCGTCCCCATCCCCTGGCACGCCCTTCCCGGTGCTAACCGGCCCGACGGCGAGCGGATAGCTTCCCCGGAACGGTTCTGCACATTGTTCGCGCTGAACTCCGGGCGTAGACGCCTCTGTCGGTCGCCCGGAACGAGCGCGATATCTGCGGGCGAGAATGGCTTCGCCCTGTGGGGCATAAACACGGACAGTTTCGGGAAGTTGTGGAATTTTTCCTGGGTGTGAGGCCAGCGTCTAAGTCATAGATGGAGCGCGGGATGGCTTAGCGCGACGGGGAAGGCGGATACGGATATCCCTTGGCCAGCGCCCTCTCCAGCGTCTGGTCGTGCCCGTACAGATCCTTTGCGAAATACACTTCCCCGTCTTCCTCTACGACCACAGTCCCGTACAGGATCAAGACTGGCACCGGTTTCGTCAGATTCACCCGCTGATTGCCCTTCCCCTCATGCATGGCAGCTTGCACGCGCTCCAGCGTCCATGTCTTCTGATCGCGCAGCAGCCAGGCCGCCAACTCCGCCGGTTCCTTCACATGGATACATCCATGACTGAGCGCCCGCTCGCCCTGGTTGAACATGTCTTTCTCTACCGGCGTGTCGTGCAGATACACGCTGTGCTCATTGGGAAACATGAACTTCACCAGCCCCAGCGAATTCGACGGCCCCGGCTTCTGCCGCACCCGCAGCCTCCCTGCCCGCAGCCCTTGCAGCACGCTGTCGCTGATTTCGCCCTCGGTCACAACCTTCCCATCCGCCGACAGCACCTCGAAGTTGTATTGGTGAATGTAGTCGCGATTCTCTTCCACCTGCGGAACGATCTCTTCCCGCTGAATGCTCGCGGGCACGTCCCAGTATGGACGAAACACCAGGTACGTCATCCTGCCTTCGAAGATCGGTGTCTTGTTTTCGAATTCTTCGCCGACGTTGACGTTCATCGTCAGCTCCAGCTTCCCTTTGGGCCCAAACCCTCGCAAATAAAACTCCGGAATGTTCACCACCAGCGGAGGCTGCGGAAACGAGAGCGGCAGCCAGCGCCACCGCTCCATCGTGAGCCGAAGCTGTTCCACCCGGAAACTGAAAGGCGTGTTTAGTTGCGCGAGCGTGAGCGTCTCGATATTTCCGTCATCAAACAGCAGATGCCGCTCCTGAAACCGTTTCACCGCTTCCACCAGGTCTCCCGAGTACACCGAGTCCGCAGGCACCATCTCCGGCAGGTCGCCCACTCGGTGAAGTAACGCGGCCAGCCGCGCAACTCCCTCATAGCGATCCCCGGGAAAGATCGTTCGTCCAGGATCCGGCAATTTCGCCCCGTCGTCCTCGCTCGCCCATACTGTGTAGTGCGCCAGCGCTTCGCGGGCCCGCCGGTATCCCGCATAAGGCGGCTCAATCTCCGCCAGCGCGGCCTTCACGTCTTTTCCATTCACCAGTTCCTGGCGGAGAAATCGCGCCAGATCGATCCGCTTCGGCCCAAGATCGAAGGCAAACTGCACATGCTTCGGATTGATCCGCCCCACCCGCACCGCCGCGACATAACGCATGGCGCATACCGTGAGCGCGACATCAAATCGCGCCTCATCCGCCGCCGTATGTTTCGTCTCCAGAAGCTCCAGCCGTCCCGCCCATCGCGGCCCGTCATAGTCGTCCGCATTCAGGCCTTCACTCGCGGCGTCTTCTAATACTGCGATCACTTCCTTTGCGGCCTCCGTCGCCTTTCCGTCACGAATCCACGCCAATGTATCCGACGGCCTATAGAAAGCGTCTGCCTCCGCCTTGACGTCTGAGAAGATCGGCCAGCGCAAATCCTCCAGCTTCCCCGCCGCCACAATACTTCGCACCGGCGCGGTGCCGCTTTGAACCTGGCCACTTGCCTTTAGGCCGACCCAAAGGACGATCAGCAGGATCCAAAATCCATAAGCCTTGTCATTTCGACGCGCGACCGCAGCGAGACTGCAGGGATCTGTTTTCCGGCGGGTGCCCCATCCCGGCTGCCCCGTCCTTAACCGCGCACCTTTTGCGACGCTAGGGTGGGATTCCACGATGCGATCCTCTTTCCAACCTCTCATTCTCTCGCTCATATCCTTCGACCAACATCAGTTCCGCAGGTGCCCCACCCTTAGCCTCGCGCTCTTTGCGAGCTTAGGGTGGGGAATTTTCTCCGTAACAGACCTCTGACCTCTAATCCAAAACTACTAGAGCCACTCGCCCCAAGATTCAGCTACCATGTCCACCCCATGGGGATCAGTGTCTCGCAAAATCAGAAGAAGTGGCTTGTCCGGACACTCGTCGTCGCGCTGGTCCTCTACGTCGCTTTCGCCGGATACATCGTCTGGGCCATGCGCCAGCCGCCCGAAGCCTTCGCCCGCGTCATGTCCCGTATCCCGGCTGCCGTCGTCTTCCTCTCGCTACCCTTCGAGACTCTCTGGACTCACGCCCGCGCCGGCGAACTTCGCCCGGGCGATGCCGCTCCTGACTTCTCTCTGCTCAAACTCGACAAAACCGACCGCATCCAGCTCTCTGCTCTTACCGCTAAGGGACCCGTCGTTCTCGTCTTCGGCAGCTACACTTGACCACCCTTCCGGCGGGAGGTTCCCGCTCTCAACAAGCTCGCAGACGAGTACAACGGCAAGGTCGCCTTCCTGGTGGTCTACATTCTGGAGGCTCACCCCAGCGACGTGTGGCAGATGCAGAGCAATATAAAGGACAAAGTCGTCTTTGCCAGCCCACGAAATGAAGAGGAGCGTGGACAGGTTGCCGGCTCCTGCGTGCGCAAGTTGGGAATCAAATTCCCCGCGGTGCTCGACGAGTTCGGCAACTCGACCGAGCGCGCCTACACTGGCTGGCCCGACCGCCTGTACCTAATCGACACCAACAACCGGGTCGTCTACAAAAGCAAACCCGGCCCCTTCGGCTTCAAACCCGACGACCTCCGTTCGGCGCTCGCGAAGCTGGTGCACTGAGGATTTGTTACCGCCGAGATCGCCGAGCACGCCGAGAAACTTTTACCTCTTGTCATCCTGAGCGCAGTGAGGCGCCCGCCGAACGCAGAGAAGGACCTATGCATTCCCGACGTTCGGGCCTAGCAGGGACTTGTCAGCGACCAACACCTTAAGAAACCATCTCAGGCCTAACGTCGAGCTCGGCGACGTCGGGCGCCGCGTGAATCCAGGTTTTGCCAACACAGAACCACCAATTGCTTCCCCAAATAGAAAAGCCGCAGATTCTCTGCGGCTCTCTTCCCTGAACTTGGCCCGAAAACTACTTCTTTGATTCGGTGGCTGCCTTGTCGTGCTTGATGCTCCGGCTGATCCGGTTCTGCTGACGGTTGATCCCGCGCTGCTCGGCCTTGGTCAGATGCCCGTTGTGCGCGGCCATATCGGCCTTCTCACGATTCTGGACTGCCGTCTCGCGCTTCTCCAGATGCGTCGCCTGCTTCGAGGTCAAATTCCCGTTGGCCACGCCGTTCCCGATGCGCTTCTGCTGGTTGGCTTCGCGCTTGTTGACCTCGTTCACCCGCGGATGACCCGGATCCACCACGCCCGGCCCTGCGCCTGACGTATTGTCGGTTGTCTGTTGCGCAGCAGCGGAACCGACAAACATCAGTCCCCCCACCGCAAGAACTGCGAGCATGTTGCTGATTTTGTTCGTCATGCGGATACTAACCCCCGCCCCTGAGACTAGTTCTTACCTCCTCCATATGACGAGGTTACGAAAGTGATGGCGCCGTGGTTACCTCACTTACACCGCTCTTAGAATGCAAATCCGCACGGAGGGAACGCCAGAGTGTTGCGCCGCAGCTACTCTCTAAATTGTCATCCTGAGCGAAGTGAGGCGCCAGCCGAACGGAGCGAAGGACCTATGCACTTTCCCAAAAAACCGAGCATCCCTTCACTCGATCACCGATCACTCAATGCCCGATGTTCAGTTCCCCACCACAAACAAATGACCGTCATTCTGCAAGTACAGCCTGCCATCGGGTCCGATCGACAACGGTGTGTACGCTGCGCCCAGCGCCAGCTTCAGAAACATCTTCTGCTTCGGAGTGGTAAATACTCCGCTGTTCCCCTGTGCGATCGAATAGATGTTCCCATCTTCGCTGTTCGCGTACACCACTCCATTGGAATCAATCGCCGGCGCGTTCACGCACCACTCATACCCATTCGGATGATTCGTGTCGATCGTCGTGCTCTGAAATTGCCACTCCACGTTTAGATTCGCGTCCAGTTGCGTGATGTAATATGGCCCCGGCGTCCGAGGTGTACACACCGGATTCCCCTGTGCCCCGCAGTAAGCGCTGGCATCGTAATGATTGTCCTTGATCACAATGGAGTAAGTCCCATTGTGTACGTATACCGCCGGCGTCGAATCCCAGCCGAACGAATAGGCTGCCACAAAATTTCCGTTGGCATCGATCTTGAACAAATGTCCGCGCGCGAAGTTGTAATGATCGAGCGCGCCGAAAAGAATTGCCCCGTCCGGCAGCACCGTCGGGGTCGACGACGCCTGGTCCGCCACCCTCCCCGAACCAAACGCATTTGTCGTCGGATCCACGCCCACCGTCGTTCCCACTGAACACGCTCCCAGACTTGTTCCATCCAGCGGCAGCAGCACCCCGCATCCATCCTGCAACAAATTCTCGAGGGAAGTCTGCCACTTCGGCGTTAAGTCCGGATTCACCGCCACTACGTACGCCACCATCTCCGCAAAATGCGCCCGGCTCACAGTGTAGATCGTTCCGTCCGTCGCGATCGCGGGCGCAACATTTACTCCCGGCCGCTGCGATCCGCAGGCCTGCGTCGGTGGAACCGAGGTCGGCGTCGGCGGCCACGGGAACGGCGGTCGCGGCACCACGCCAAAGAAGGTCCCTGGACAATTCGCCGCTCCGCCCGCGGGCGCATTCGGCACCAACGACGCATACGTCGCCACGCTCGCTGCATCCGACGCCGCTACCTTCACCAGCCACGAGCCCTGCACGTCCGATCCGAACCACGGATCTGCCGTAGCCGGATCCGTTAATGTCAGCACGTTGTAATACACGTTCCCGTTTGCATCGGTCGCGAGCGGACTCGACACGTACGTATGCGCCTTGTCGATCGCCTGCGCGCTGAGCGGGTCGATCTGCTTCACTGACTTCCCAGAATTTTTATCCACTTTGTAGACCGTGCCGCTCGCGCCGGGCACGTAAATGGCTCCATTCGCCAGCACCGGATGAAACACCGGCTCCCATCCAGCCAGCCCATTGGTCACGTTAGGCTCCGGCTTCCAGTCCGACGTGAACGTCCAGATCAGCACCGGCTTTCCGCTTTCCCAGGTGTAGCGGTTGACGTTCCACACCAACTGATCCCACGCATTCGGGCCGCACGCCGCTCCATTCACCCAGTTCCCCGCCGGACTGCACGACGGATACGTCCCGCTCTTGCTCTCCATATAGAAATCGTTTCCGTCGGTCAGCGTCGCCTGATAGTGCGCCACCAGGTCTCCGCCGAACTCCGCTTGCTCGTGCGCAACGAAGGGGTCATACACAATGTCGGCCAGCTGCGTATTCAGCCCCTGCGCCGAAACATTCACGGTTCCCGTATGCTGTGCCGACGCGCCCCACTGCCCCCAGAACGGACTGTTCGACGCCGCGGGCGGCGGTGGAGGGGGCGTCATCGAGTTCGTCGACGAACTGCCACACGACACAAGCAAGATACCGTTCGCCGCGATCGCCACTAACCCGATCCAACGAATCAACCAAACTCTTCCCCTCGACATAGAACAGTCACCGCTCCTTCTGAACGAGTTGAGCCAAAAAATCGAGCGAGTGTAGCAAACAACCCCGGCTCAGTTGTCTTTACGCTGTAGGTACACGGGCGCACAGTAAGTAACCAGCTGAAAAGCGACCGACATTTGTTCCGGGAGCTTCCTCGGCGGGCGATGAAAACTTCGTTGACTGCGCGCATGGTCTCGACGTAACGGCACTGTAAAATTCTTGCAAGACAATTGTTAACTCTATTGACACTACTTAGGGGATAGACTACGTTCATCGCATCAGGCCCCAACCGTGGATTGTGGAGTCTCTCGATGCGGTCGGTAGAGTGTGCTTTAAAGCTCGAAATCCTGAATGCGATCCGAGCCGCAGGATCTGCAAAAACCGGGGACGACACCGATAAGGTTGTCAAGAGATACGGCTCTGTGATCCGTCGGGCGCATCTGTTCGGCTACGACATCTCAGCCATAACTTTTGGCGACGCAAATCAGCCGCTTGATGTGCGGCTCAAACGTATTTCTGTTGCTGCGCATCGCTGAGACCAGAAACATGAATCGGGAATCACGCCGGACAATACGACGACTTTGTGAAGCTCCGAAAACCGGCAGCCTTAGTACTCCCCGTACCGCCCCCGCACTGACTCCAGCAGTTTCTCCGAGTCGTACCCGACGCCATCCTTGAAGACGATCTCTACATTCTCAACATCAGAAATCTTGGTCGACGGATCCCCCTTCATGACCACCAGGTCTGCGTTCTTGCCAACCGCCACGCTGCCGATTTGGTCTTGTTTTCCCAGATACACCGCGCCATTCAGTGTCGCCACTTTAATTGCCTCTACCGGTGAGAACCCCGCCTCCACAAGCAACTCAATCTCCCGCTGATCGCCGAATCCGGGGACCACGCCGCCGTTTCCTGTTGGATCCGGACCCGCCAGCAACAATCCGCCAGCCATGGCAAACGCGTGTTCCAGTTGCATATCTTGCTTGATCAGATCGGTCGAGTCCCCGCGTGCCGACCCCGACGTCTGTTGACTGGCTGGTCTCTGTCTCCGATACAGGTACGCTTCCCGCGCCTGCGGTGACAGCGCATCCAGCATCGCCTGTCGCAGCGGAGGCCGTCCCGGCATCCCTCCACTTTCGAACACCGGCAAAGTCGATGTCACCGCGACGTGATGCTTCACCAGCGTATCGATCAACTCCTTCGCTTCGGCACTTTCCGGCGCCAATCGCTGAAGGGTCGGCTTCCCATTTCCCTCGCTGCACACATCCGGCTTCTTCCCCGGATCATATTCCGTGTTTTCGAAGAATCCATGCTCCAGATCATCGATCCCCAGTTCCGCTGCCTCCTTGTAAGTCACCGAACACAAATGCCCCGTCACCTTGATCCCGCGCTGGTGCGCCTCATCGATCGCCGCCTTTAACTCAGCTCGCGTGATGTTCATGTACGCTTTGAACGAAGTCACGCCCCGGTCTGCCCAATAATCCACAAGTTGCCGCGCCTCATCCGCGTCCTTCAACTCATGCATCTGAATGAAATAACTCCCGCTGCCTTCCAGATACGGTCCCGTAACGTCGATGTGCGGACCGGGGAGATGCCCCGCGTCAATCTCGCGCCGTAAATTCAGATCGGTGTACGTCTCCACGCTTCCCGTCGTCCGCATCGTCGTGACCCCGCCCGCCAAATACAAACGCGGTGCTGAGAAGGTCATTTGCGGCACCAGCACCGGCGGATTGCCGTGCCACTGGCTGTCGAGGTTTGGCCGCGCCGCGTAAAACAAGTGATTGTGCATGCCCACGATTCCGGGCATCACGGTGTAGCCGTGCAGATCGAGCACTTGGGCATCCTTCTCCGCCGCAACATCGGCCCCCGGTTGAATCGCCATGATCTTTCCGCCTTCAATCACCAGGTTCTGATCGTCTACCGCGGCGCGCCCCGTACCGTCGATCACGCGCACGTGCGTGAGCACGACTTTCGGCGCCTGCACCCGCACGTACTTCAGGACTTCGTTCGACAGCGCCCCAGGCTGATCGGCATTCTGCTGTCCTTGAAAGAGTGGAACGATCCCGAATGCGAAAACCAGGCAAAGCCCCGTACGCCGCATACCTTCCCTCCGCGAAGCCGCTCATTGTATCCGAACCTGCAAGGGGCCCATTTCTCGCATCCTGTGCGAGAAGTGGGAACACTGTACCCATCTCTTGGTCCCTAATTAAGAAGCTGGAGAAGAAGAACAGGAAGAGGAGGAAGAAGAAGAATCCGTGGCCCAGGTTCGCGCCCGTTCTTTGGGCGCGAACCTGGGCCCTTTGCGAAACCCAGGGTGCCCCATTTCCCGCGTCCTTTGCGAGAAGTGGGGAGGTCACGTCGACAGAGAAGTTCAGAAAATGTAGCGGAACCCCCAGAACAACATGCCTGCCAGCACCATCGCAACTGGCAAAGTCAGCACCCAAGCCATCATCAGGTTGCGCACCGTCGCCCACTGCAATCCAGAATGATTCGCCGCCATGGTGCCCGCCACGCCCGATGACAGCACGTGCGTCGTGCTCACGGGCAACCCGAATCCGTCGGCCGCCCCGATCGTCAGCATCGCCGTGATCTCCGCCGCCGCCCCCTGCGCATATGTAAGATGATCCTTGCCAATCTTCTCGCCCACCGTGATCACGATGCGCTTCCACCCGACCATGGTCCCCAGCCCCAGTGCCATGGCGACCGCCACTTTCACCCACGTTGGGATGAACTTGGTCGCATTGTCCACGTGCTTCTTGTAATTCTTCAGCACATCCACGTCCGCCGCGGCGAATTTCGGATTCCCGCTCTTCTGCATCAGCCGCAGCGCTTCACTTACCAGGTAAAGGTCATTCCGGAAATTTCTCACCCGGTCCTGCGGAATCGCCCGCAGCTCGTGAAACAGCGCCGTCTCGTTGCCCACATCGCTCACCAGTTCCCGCAACGCCACCATCGTATTGGGCGTGAATTCCTTGGTGCGCACGTAATCGGTCACCTCGTCCCGCGGATCGCCGACCACCGCGCTGTTCGACACATACTTGTTCAAGCTGTTCGCCGCCTGCGTCGACACGGCAATGAAATCCTGCGACTGCTTCGCAGTGACTGCGTGGTTCAACGCATAAGCCGTCGGCACCGTGCCGATCAGGATCAGCATGATCAGCCCCATGCCCTTCTGCCCGTCGTTCGATCCATGCGCAAAACTGACGCCCGTGCAGGTCAGCATCAGCAGCGCGCGAATCCAGAACGGAGGCGGCGCCGCGCCCTCCGGAGCCGTGTACAACTTCCGGTCCTTAATGATCGCCCGTGAGACCTTGAGCAGGATGAACGACAGCAAAAACCCGATGATCGGCGACAACAGCAATGCCCATCCCACTTTGCCGGCCTGACCCCAGTCCACTCCGCTGGTTCCGCTCCGCCCATGCAGCAACTGGTTCGCAATGCCCACCCCGATGATCGATCCGATCAGCGTATGCGAACTCGAGGCGGGCAGGCCGAAATACCACGTCCCCAGGTTCCAAATGATCGCCGCCACCAGCAGCGCAAACACCATGGCAAATCCCGCCTTGCTGCCCACCTGCAGAATCAGTTCCACCGGCAGCAGTGAGATGATCGCAAACGCCACTGCGCCGCTCGAGGTCAGCACGCCCAGAAAATTCCAGAATCCCGACCACACCACTGCAATGTGCGGCTCCAGCGAATGTGTGTAAATCACCGTCGCAACCGCATTGGCAGTGTCGTGAAAGCCGTTCACGAACTCGAAGCCCAGCGCCACCATCAGCGCAACGCCCAGCAACACGTAGGGCGTGATCGTCGCCGAATGCACTCCCGACAAATCTCCCAGCAGGTGAAACGCGGAGTAGACCACGCCAATCAGCAGGACGGCTCCAAAACACACCATCCCGATCATCCCTGGACTTCTATTCAGTTTTGCGTCTAGTACCGCCGATGCAGTGGCCATGGAGTTCTCCTTCGCGGCTGGAATGGAAGAAGCGGTGCCCGCTTGAGGGACTGATTTATACGCAAGAAGTGTTACGCCAGTGTTAAAACCCGACTTCCGGACGACCAATCCTGCACGCAACTTTCGACCGCAACCCCAGTTCCTCTATCTCTATTCTGTCGCTTCATCTCTCCTTGCCCTCCACCATTTGCCCTAGGGAAAGACTGTGGGAAATTCATCGAACTTTAACATCCCGTCCACGGCCCGCCCCCGAGGGGGCGTGTTTCCTCCTTCTTAATAGTCAGACCTGAGAGAGCAGCAACGGCCGCAGAACACCTGCCACAACTTCGAACCAGCCGGCCCCCGACCGGGTCCCCGACTCTCTGAAACTCTGAAACTTTGAAACCTTGAAACTTTCATCCGTGATACCTTTTCTCTCGCTTTTTCCGGGAGAATTCCATGAACGTTCGCACCTCGTGTCGCCGTCCCGCGCTTCGCCGCTTGTTCCTTCGTCTGGCTCTCGGCCTCGCGGCGTTGCTCTGCGCTTTGCCCGCGCTCGCTCAATACACCGACCTCACGGCCGATAACGATCTCGGTGGCCCACAGGAGTTCGCTCGCCGCCGTACCGAACTCAGCAAGCAACTCAAATCTGGATACCTGATTCTCTTTGCCCGCAAAATCATCCCCGAAGCGGTTCACTATCGCGAAGACAATGACTTCTTCTATTACACCGGCATCTCCGATCCTGGCGCTGTCATGCTCATGGACGCCGCCTCCGGCAACGTGACCCTGTTCGAACCCGAGCAATCCGCCCGCACCAAACAGGTCTACGGCGCGAATGTGCTCTCCCTCACTCCCGAACAGCGCGAGAAGTTCGGCATCTCCACCGTCTTGCCCCTTAGCGTCCTCGACCGCACCCTCGCCTACGCCCTCGGCAAAGAAACCGATCTCTGGCTGCGCCTCACCTACCCCGACAAAGCCGACGGCGCCCGCTTTGAATCCGGCAACGACTATGCGCAGGATTACTCCCATCCCTACGGCGACCCAACGCCCGGTGACCGCGCCGCGATCAGCAAACTCGCTGAGCGCTACCCTGCCGCGCACCAACGCGACGTCACGTCGTTCATCGACGCCCTGCGCAACATCAAAACTCCTCAGGAAATTGCCGTGCTACGGCGCAACGGCGCGCTCAGCGCCGAAGGCATCAAGCAGGGCATCGCGCACGCCAAGCCGATGATGTACGAGTACCAGATCGAAGCTCAGGCCGCCTTCGTCTTTCGCAACGGCGGCGCTTCCGGTTGGGCCTACCCCGCGATCGTGGGCACCGGCGAAAACATCAACACCTGGCACTATTTCAGCGACCGCCGCCAGATTCAGGCGAACGATCTGGTCGTGTTCGACTTCGCCGCTGACCTTGACCACATGACCATGGACATCACCCGCACCTTCAACATCAGCGGCAAGTTCTCCCCCGAGCAGGCGAAGTGGTATGCGGTCGACCTCGAATCGCAGAAAGCCGTCATCGCCATGCTGAAGCCGGGCAACACCTACGAACAGGCCGCCGACGCGGGCAAGGCCGTCTTCGCTAAAGCCGGTGAGGAAAAACAGTGGCACGCATTTCCCGGCCACTTCGTCGGACTCGCCACCCACGACGTGCTGCTCGCCCGAGGCCCTATCAAAGCCGGACAGGTCGTTACCGTCGAGCCCATCGTCGAGTTCCCCGACAAGCAGATGCACTTCCGTGTCGAGGACACCGTCCTCGTCACCGACAGTGGCCCCGAGATTCTCTCCTCCGGTGTGCCGAAGGAACTGGCCGACGTTGAGAAACTCGTCGGCTCCGCCAAGTAACCGCGAGGGTCCGACACTTTTTGTCTGACTCTGTCTCTTGCCATGCCAAAGCAAAAAAGAAAACGCCGGTACTTCTCGAAAGGGAAGTACCGGCAAAGGCAGGCTCTAGTGCTGTCCCGCAGAACCGGACGAGTGAGCTTGCATCTCTGCAATCTGATCGAGTTTCTGCATGTCTCCCCTGGGATAAAGCACGTCGTACCCGATGTTCTGCCCCTGGCCGTACCAAGCCTGTAAGACTTGGACGCCGGCCGCATCCGGGTCACTGACATCCACCTCAGCATCCTCACGTCCTGTTCGCTGCGTCGGAATCACGTTGATGAATCCGATGAAGTGCCCATCATTACTTCTCACTTCGTACACACTCCGCTCGTTTGCCATGACGCGACGGATCCAGTACGTGCCCGGCTCCAGTAGATGTCCCGGAATCGCCACTTCAGTTTTTGTCGTCATGCTGATGTCGTCCGGAGATTGTGCCAACAGCGGAATGCTCACGCAGAACATCACGCCCATAGCTGCAAGCAACACCATCGATTTTCTGAACCTTTTCATGATTGCCTCCTTACATGCGGACAAAGCGCATATCTGTTTACGGGAAGATGGAAACGCAGGAAATGGCGGTTGCTGGGTGAGGTTAAGACCACGCGGGCGGAGCCCGCCCTGACAGCGGTCGCAGCAAGGGTCGGACGCTGGCAGCCAAAGCCTTTTTCGGCGTCGTACCCGGCTCGCGAATCTCAAGGAAAGGTAGGGCAAGGCCGCGGCTTGCCGCTGCGTCCTGCACATGATCGGAGACGAAGGATGAAGCCTCAGAGACGGCTTTCGCGTGCTTATGATCAGGGATTTTACTGATATGAAATAAGCGAGCCGTCCCTGACGTCAACAAGACCAGCGCGCACCCTATTGCGGCAACCTTCATGCAACGATGGAATTGCGTCCACATCTCATTGGCCCTGTTTGGTAATAAGAACCCTCGCCCGGCAAAATTGGTTGCTGCGCTCTCACCTAAAGAATTGTAAAGATGGGGACAATTAGCCTTTTCAAAAACGCCGGCCTACTACATGCTGGTCGCCTTCGTGAAGCACCGCCGAAGACAACTCGAGTGCCGTCCGGCGGAATACCCGGACGAGTGAGCTGAGCATGCTTACCGATTGGTGCCGCACGCGTCCATCCTGATGCAGACGGCACACGCTCTTCGTCGTCACGGGACCAGAACCTTTCATGAACTCTGCCAGGTGGACGCTTCTCTGCCTCGTGCTTGCCGCGAGTCTATACGCGCAGACCCCGGCGGCTCCGGCTTCCCTCTCCGATGACGACGAAGTCCGTATAGGCCGGCTCCTCGCCGACGACTTCATGGCCCAGGAAGGTATGCAACCGACACCGCAAGCCGAGGAGATGGACAAATACCTCCAGGCGGTCGGCGACCGAGTCGCCGCCCATGCGCAACGTAAAATCCCCTATCGCTTCCGCTTCGACCCTAGCCCCTCGTTCCGCAGCGCCGTCGGACTTCCCGGAGGCCAGGTCTTTGTGGGCGCCGGCATCCTCGCTTACATGGACAGCGAGGACCAACTCGCCATGGTACTCGGCCACGAAGTCGAGCACATCGATCTCAATCAATGTCGCGATCACCTCATCAAAATTCTCGCCGAGCAGCACCTGACCCCCGCCAACACCACCAAACTCAAGGTCGATCCGTTCCTCCCCGGTTACGGACGCGAAGGCGAACTCGCTGCCGATCGTGAAGGCGTGAAACTCGCCATGCAGGCGGGCTATTCCGCCGATGCCGCCATCCGCCTGCTCCAGACCTACATCATTCTTGGCGACAACATGCCGAACACTCCGAAAGAAGCCAAGGAGAGCCTCGAACGCCGCATCGCCCAGATCCGGGCCGTTGCCGCCGAGAGCGCCATAGCCAAACCCACCAAAGAAACACCACTCGCCCTGCCGTAAAACCTTCCGCGACCTCGGCGAAACCACCGTGTACCGTGTTCCACACCCGTGTCTCCGCACCCACGTCCCCGTGCGCCGCTCAAGGCGCCAACCTCCCTGAAATCAATGCCCCGAGCATTGGCTGCCCGCATGCCTTTTCTCTGGGCGACTGGGAAACCAGCAACGGGAGGCCACTATGGCAAATTTCACACAGCTTCACTTGAGCAACAATCCGCAAGACCCAAAGAAACAGGAACCAAAGAAAGACGACAAGAGCAAGCAACCGAAATCTCTCTCCAAAGAAAAAACTCTCTTCGGAGCCGGACTGCTGGCCATCACTGTGATGTCGGGAGTCTTCCTGCTCATCACCAACGGCTGCTCGAAAGGTTCGAAGACCGCATCCAGCGCCATTGAGCCGCCAGTCTCCAATTCCATCGCAACCAGCCCGGTGTCGACATCCGCGCCCGTCGTGGCCGCGGTTCAGCCACCCGCGGTGACGCCGAAGCCCGCCAAGAAGCGCGTACAACGCACCGCGCCGATGACCACCTATAGCGAGCCGAATTACGGCCTCTCGTTCCGCTATCCAAAGAACTACATCCTGATGGCGAACGATGAGAAGCAGCTCGATCTTGCCGGCCTCGGCCCCGTGCAGACCAACTTCATTCAGCCCGGCGCCGTCACAGTCGCTTCGCTCGAGCTGCCCCGCGCCTCGTATCCTGGAACCGACTTCACCTCCGGCTTCTTCAGCGTCAGCGTGAACTCCGCGATTTCCAAGGACCAGTGCGAACAGTTCGCCTTCCCCAAGAGCGAGCATCCGGAAAACGAACCCGGCAACGTTTCCAAGGTGAAGATCGCGGGAGCCGAATACTTCATGGTCGAGGACTTCGGGGATTCCGCCAAGAAAGAACCTCACTTGAAGTACTTCCATCATTTCGAGAATGGCAGCTGCTACGAATTCAGCATGGGACTGGGCACGGTCGATGCCAACATTGCCGGATTGAAGCCGGTCAACCGGTCTCTGGTCTTCGGCAAGCTCGAACAGATCCTTGCCTCGGTGAAGTTGCAGCCAGTCGAAGTTCCGGAAGTCGCCAAGGATGCTCCAGCGCATCCCATCGTCGAAGGCAGCAAAGAGTAGGGGAAACTCATTCGCGAAAGCCGGCGCACTCCGGAATTCAGAGTTCTAAGCCGGCAAGGGGCCACGTGCAGTCAGCGTGGCCCTCACTTTTGCAATCGCTTCTGCCAAATTAGCGGGACGGAGGGCATATACAATACACAGAAGTTCCTATTCCGATCCGTGTCGCGGTCCTCGCGCATCGAATATTAGAGAAGGAGGTCTGTCATGTACGTCATCACCGGAGCCACCGGCCACACCGGAAGGGTTGCTACAAAAATTCTTCTCATGCGTGGACACAAAGTGCGGGTCCTCGGCCGTAACATCGATCGCCTCCGCGCCCTCGCCGCCGACGGCGCCGAGCCCTTCGTCGCCGATGTGACTGATGCCAAGCGCCTCACCGAGGCCTTCCGCGGCGCCCAGGCCGTCTACGCCATGCTACCGCCCAACATCGAAAGCAATGATTTTCGTGGATTTCAGGAGCAGGTCAGCACTGCGATGACCTCCGCCATTGCCTCTGCCAAAGTTCCCTCGGTCGTCTTACTCAGCAGCATCGGCGCCGACAAGCCCAGCGACACCGGGCCCGTCGTGGGCTTGCATAACTTCGAGCAGAAATTGAGTCACCTCGAGGGAACCAATACCCTCGCCTTGCGCGCTACCTACTTCATGGAGAACACGCTCCCCCAGGTGGCCGCCATCAAAGCGATGGGCAAGTGCGCTGGTCCCCTCCGCCCCGATCTCACGCTCCCCATGATTGCCGCCCGAGACATCGGGACCGTGGTCGGCGAAATTCTTCTCCAACCCAACTTCAAGGGCCACCAGATCCTCGAGCTGCTCGGCCAACGCGATCTGACCATGAACGAAGTGACCGCCATCATCGGGAAGGCGATCGGCAAACCCAATCTCGAATACGTTCAACTGGCCGATGATCAGGTGCGTTCCGCTCTGATGCAGCTTGGCATGTCGCAAAACCTGGCCGATCTCATTGCCGAGATGGCCCGTGCTCTCAACTCGGGTCACATGTGTGCCCTCGAGCATCGTTCCGCCGGCAACACGACTCCCACCAGCTACGAGCAATTCGTCTCGGAAACTCTCTTGCCCTTTTTCCAACAACAGTCCACCGCAGCATAGAAAGAGAAACCGAGGTCCTGTCCCTAGCCTGGCTGTGTGTCCCACCCTCAACCTCGCGTTCTTTGTGGGGTTAGGGTGGGGATTTCGTCTTCCGCGCCCGAGTGAAAACTTCCCCCAGGCCCTGCTCGCCAATGACTTCCCTCTCTCAAATGTTTGTGGGCGTGCTCGCCGCAGATCGTACAAACTACAAAAGCGACGGCTCTCGGGAAAAAATGTTTGCACGCAGCGCGCAACGTTTTGCAGTCGTGAAGCACCATTCATCACGGCTCCCATCTAGCAAAAACTGTCAGCGGGGGATTCAGGATTTGTGGGGCAGGCGAAAGCCTTGCGCTGAAGTGAGATAGGCTCTGCAAATCTAGCGGTTGACATGGCGCGACGGCGGAACTATGAAAGCTGAAGGAAGCCGTAAGCAGTAAGCATTGAAAACAGCCGCTCCGTCCTCGCAAACCCCGTTGCCTCACCTGTCGTCCTGGAGGAGTGTCATGACAGAAAATTCGAAGCAGTACGTCCGCCCCCTGCGCGTCTTCGTTGGACATGGGACGAAGGCGGAGAAGGGGTTTCATTCGCGCATGTCGATGCCGAGTCCGAAAGCCATCGCACCCGGCGTTCCACCCACACCAGCTCACGACCTGATTTTTCATGGTGGGCACACGATCACGGATCTGGTTTTTACGAACTTTTACCTGGGAGGAGCGGCTGCCTGGCAGGCGAGTGACATTCAGAACATCGACAAGGCACTGGCGGCCGCGATGTCGGATGTCGATTTGAACAACGTGATGGTGCAGTACTTTTCGTCGGGGCGCATCACCACCACATTCAAGCCGTCGCAGACACTCGCGGGGCCACCGCCGAAGGTGGTTTCACAAGGTGACGTGGAGAACCTGGTGACGCAGTTGTTCGAGGCGGGAACGCTGAACGGATTCGATTTCACCTCGACGGTGTTCAATTTCATGCTGCCCAGCGGAACGATCCTGAACACCGATGCTGCTCCGACAACGGGGGCGATCGCCGCGCACCCGGAAAAACCGGCAGCCGTAAAGAAAGGAGTGCCGGCGGAGGAAGAGGAAGACTCCACACAGGGACTCGGCGGCTATCACGGTTCGGTACACGCAGGCTCGGGAGCGAATGCGGCTGTTGTTTACTACGCGGTAGGCGTGTATTCGGAAACACTGCCGGACGGCACCGTAAACGGCATCCCGGTATTCGATCAGTCCTGGAAGAACGTGGTGGCCACGTTTTATCACGAACTGAACGAAGCGCGAACCGACGCGGACGTGGAGGACGCGATCCGCGCGGGGAACGATCCAAGTGCGGTGAAGTTTCTGGGATGGACGTCGAAGCAGGGCGAAGAGTGCGGGGACTTCCCTGTGTTTGAAGCGAATCTCTTGACGCAGGTATTTCAGGAGGTGAAGCTCACCGACGGAAGCGGCACGGCGCCGGTGCAGTTTCAGTATTCCGACAGCGCGCATGGACCGGAGGGACCTCGCAGCACGCCGGCGCCGTTTGCCGGGCAACTGCAGGCCAAGGGAGCGGGACACGCCGGTGGAGGCGGGAAGCGGAAGCGGGCGTAATTCCGGGTAGCCCGCTTCGGGCGGGGCGGTGGCGGCGTGAAGGTTTTCAGGCGCTGCCACCGTATTTTTTTTACCGCCAAGGACACGGAGTGCACGCAGGAACCGCACGGTCTTGGGGGGCGTTTCTCGCTGGTTTTTGCATGCGATTTTGAAATGCGGTGAGGAGGAATCAGCGAACTCGGTTTGCTACTGCGACGTAAGCTCACGTCATTCGACTGACGTTGCTCGCATGCGCAGGAGCAGAGCTGTCTTGCCGAGTTCGCCTTCCCAGCGGGCGATGACGAGCGTGGCGACTCCGTTGCCGATCATGTTGACGAGCGCGCGGAACATGCTCATGAAGCGGTCGATCCCGAGGATCAGCGCCATGCCGGCGACGGGGATGGCGGGGATCACCGATAGAGTTCCTACGAGTGCGATGAAGGCAGCACCCTGTACCCCGCTTGCACCCTTTGACGTGAGGACAGCGACGGAGAAGATCGTGAGTTGCTGCAGCAGCGTGAGGTGGGTGTTGGTGGCCCGCGCGACGAAGAGGGCGGCCAGCGTCATGTAGATACTGGTGCCGTCGGTGTTGAAGGCGTAGCCGGTGGGGACGATGAGTCCGACGAGCGATTTCGAGCAGCCCAGCCTTTCCATCTTTTCCATCAGCGTGGGGAGGGCAGTTTCCGAAGAACTGGTGGCCAGGACGAGAAGGATTTCCTCCTTTATGTAAATCAAAAACGGAAAAATGCGAAATCCAGCCAGGCGCGCGATGGCGCCAAGCACAATCAGCACGAACAGGATCGAGGTGATCCAGAAGGTGCCGATGAGTTTGGCCAAGGGGCCGAGTGAGGCGAGACCGTACTTGCCGACGGTGAAGGCCATGGCACCGAAGGCGCCGATAGGCGCGAACTTCATCAGGATGTTGACCACGCCGAAGACGGCGGCCGATAGAGCGTCGAAGAGTTCGACCAGCGGCTTGCAACGCGAGCTCAGGGCAGCGAGGGCAAAGCCGAAGAGTACGGAAACAAGCAGCACTTCGAGGATATCGCCTTTGGCGAATGCGTCGACGACCGTGGTGGGAATGATGTGCATCAGAAAGTCGGTGACGCTTTGGGCTTTGGCCTGGCCGGCGTAGTCGGCGACGGCCTTGGCGTCGAGCGTGGCGGGATTCACGTTGAACGCGGACCCGGGACGAACCACGTTGCCGACGATAAGGCCGATGAGCAGGGCGAGAGTCGAGACGATTTCAAAATAAAGAAGAGCTAGCCCGCCGACGCGGCCGACCTTCTTCATGCTCTCCATGCCGGCGATGCCGGAGACGACGGTGCAGAAGATGATCAGGGTGATGATCATCGAGATGAGACGGATGAAGGCATCGCCCAGAGGCTTCATCGCGATGGCGGTGGCGGGCCGGAAGTATCCGAGGGCGACGGCGATCGTCATGGCGAACACGACCTGCACCCAGAGCGTCGAGTACAAGGGCTTGGGGTTTTGTACGGCGACGGGTTGGGTGGTGCTCAGGGTGGCCATGGGTTTTTGCGTTCGTCCGGCAGCGCCTAAAGGTCCGAGGTCGTTGGGCAGTTATGGCGCGCCTGAAGGCGCGCTCTGATACAAAGGCACTTCGAATGTGTCAGTGCTTTCCTTCCGGCGCAGGCGCTTCCAGCAAGTGCACGAGCCACGGGATGATGACCTGCTTAAAGATGAGGGGGTCGGGCCAGACTTTGACCTGACGTCCGAGGTGGCCGCCTTGCGGGTTGACCCAGGCGGTCTTAGGCGTGTCGCCTTTGCTGAGCAGGAGGTAGAGGTCGTCGATCGGGACCTGGGTATCGAGCACGCCACCGATGGCGAGCATCGGCGCCATGGGTTGTCCGAGCAGACTTTGCTTCACCAGCGACAGGGTCGGGAAGATGTTGGCCATATCGTCGATGGAATTGGCGCCTTCGATGACCGACATCAGCGCGGGCACCTGGTCGAAGAGATATTCGCGGTTGCCGATCAGCTTGCTCATCAGAAAATCTTTTTGAAAGAACCCATCCACCGGCGGTGACTGGGCGCTGGTGCCGCGCAGCCGGGCGCGCTCGACGATCGCCAGCTTGGTTGCCCAGTAGGCGCCCCAACTTACGCCGTGAAGTGCGATGCGCGACTTATCGATTTCGGGGCGGCTCTGCGCGTAGTCGATCACCTTGCTGAGCATGCGGTCTGCGGTCAGGCTGACTTTGATGGGAGCCTGGCCGGTGCCCGGACCGTCGACCGCGAGGAAGCCGATGCCGAAGGGAAGAATCGCGGCGAAGCTTTCCGACAAATCTTCCTTGCGGCTGTCGAGGCCGTTGACTGCGATGACGAGCGGCACGGGACCTTTCGCGTCTTTCGGGAGACGCAGGTAGCCGATGATTTCTTTGTCTTCGAATGGAATGTGGACAACTTGTAGCGGCGGATCGAGGAACTTGGCGTGGGACTGAAAGGCTTCCAGAGCTTTGGCGTAGGACTTTTGCTTGCCGGGAGATGAGGGAACCGGCCAGCGTCCGAAGGAGTAGATGCGCCAGGCGCGGATGTAGTCGGCGTTGGCTTTGCCCGGGTCGGAGGCTTCGAGCGATTTGGCTTCGTTGAAGTAGCGGTCGCCGACGGTGATGAAGGCGGCGGCCCACTCGTCCTTGTCGCGGGTGTGGACGTTAGCGAGCGCCTCTTTCACGTCGGAGGGGTCGAGACCGATGAGCGGATACATGCCGTTTTCCGCGCGATGAACGGCCTCGGTTTTGATTTCGTCGAGCGTGCGCTCGGAGTGCTGCTGCGGGAGGGCCGGTATGGCGAGGGCGAGCGTGGCGAGGAAGGTGGCTGAGACTCGGTGGTTTCTCGAGAACATGAAGTCGAACATTGACCTTTCCTTTTTCAGGACGCAGCGGCAGCGCCTAAAGGCGCTTGAGATTGTTTGAGCCTTGCGGCACGCCTGAAGCGTGCCCTGATACGAACCCACGAATGCTGCTGTTGCTTGAGCACGAACGCCGGTTTTACTAGAAAAGGGCCGAACCGAAGTCCGGCCCCTACCCCCTCAAAGCAAAGCCGCAACTAGAAGCTAAGTTTCAACCCCAACTGCACGGCGCGGCTGCCACCGGATCCGATGACGGGATTAGAGGCGGCGACGTCGGGCGTGGCGCAAGAGCACCCAAACGAGCCGCTCGACGGGTCATTGTGCGCCCAGCCGTTCTGTCCTCCAAACGGATTGGCGAAGTTTGGATGATTAAAGATGTTGAAGAATTCGGCACGGAACTGAGCTCCGAAGCGGTCACCCCACCTGAAGTTCTTCGCCAACGAGAAATCAACATTCCTAAATCCTGTGTCGCGGAAGATATTCCGCCCCATACTTCCAAACGTTCCGAGCGCCGGCGGGATGAGTACAGAACTACCCGCGGCATAGCAACCGAAGGCTGCAAGTGCATAGCTCGCGTTTCCCACGGTTCCGCCGTCCAGAGCCAGCGCCTTCGCGCCACACGCAGCATTACTCGGATTGTTCGGATCAGCGCTACCGGGGAAGAATGGGATCCCCACGGGCGTGGATTTGAAGTCCTTGGGATTGCCGAAGAAGTCCCAGCGATCGGAGATGAGCTCACCGGTTCCGCTAACATCAGTACTCGCGTCCATCACGCCAAACGGTTGAGCGCCGTAAAGGCTGATGATGGAGTTCACCTGCCAGCCTTTCAGAAGTTGGCCGAAGCCGTCCTTGCCAGGGAGCAAGTAATTCAGCGCGAGCGTGAAACGATGGCGCATGTCAAAGTCGCTGCTGGCATATTCTCGATTGGTGTGAGTGCTGTCAGTCGGCAACCCCGATCCCGCACCGAAATCCCAATTTGCACCCACCTGGTCTAATGCGTGGGCGTAGGTATAGCCCGCCAACATGGTCAGGCCGTGGAAATTCCGCGACGTCAGAGTGCTTTGCAGTGCGTTGTAATTGGAGCGATAGATATTTCCCATCTGAAAAATCTGCGCGAGAAAAGGGAATTTCGTATTGAAGGGGCGTGCTAGTTGCTCAGCTCCCATATCAGTGCCGCCCGCACAGGCGCTAAACGGAGGGGGTCCAGTGATGCACGCTTGTATGGCGGCCGGGGTCCAACCTGCGCCGGTAGTGGGCTGGTTGATGTCGCGAATGCCCCCCAGCCTCGATCCGTGATTGCCTACGTACGCTACTTCCAGCACAAGGTTTGGAGAAAAGGAGTGTTGGATGTTGGCCGTCCACGTAGTGACATATGGAGTTTTCAGGTTGCGGTCAACACCCATTATGGTGCACGGTGTTCCGTTAACCGGGTCACAATTAACAGGGTTGCTGCCAAATACCGTGCCATTCCAGTCCAGAGTCCCGCCAGGGTAGAACTGGAGTCCAGTGGCAATGGTGCCGCCGGAGGTAGTCCCAGTGGAGTCGATGGGGGCCCCGGTTGGTACGGTCGCCAGCCCCAGAGAGTTGTTCAAAGCGAGGAACGATTCCCAGTTCAGCGTTTCATATGTGATTCCGCCACCAGCCCGTACTACCGTACGCCCGTTGCCCGACAGGTCCCACGCAAAACCGAAGCGCGGCGCAAAATTCTTGCGGTCTGGATTGTAGGGACCGCTCACTCCGCCTACGTGCGCCTGTATCAATCCTGTGGTCGGATCGAAGTTTCCGAGTAGGTTGTGATCTTCCTTGATGACGGTATTGACCTCGTAACGCAGGCCGAAGTTGAGGGTCACATTCGACGTCAAACGAAAATCGTCCTGAATGAATCCCGCGTAGCCCCAGTTGTGAATATGTCGGGTCGGATCCCCGATCAGTAGAGTCCCGTTGCTTGGCACGCCGGCGAAGAAGTCTTCAATGCCCTGGGGAAACGCGTCGTTTGGGGCGCCGGCACCAAACTTAATGCGGCCCCTTGCCCCACCGTATCCGGCCCCCGTGAACGAGTCGCGATGCAACTCTCCGCCAAACTTGATGGCATGTTTGCCAACCACGTAGGAAATGTGATCGATGAACTGGAAACGCGTGTCCGGTCCCTGCACCTTCGGCCAGTTAAAGCCGCCCAGTTCCTGCGGGAATATGTACTTCGGGAAAACGCTGATGCGGGGGAGCCCTCCGTAGAGGGGATTGGTGACTCCCGTGTTCAGGCCGTAGGTAGTAGCGATGTTCGTGTTGTGATCGTTCGTGAAGGTCGGCTGGTAAAGGCGGTTGTAGCCGAACCTTGCTTCGTTAACCCAGCGCGCGTTGGGCACAAAGGTCCAGTCTTCGCCGAACACTTGAGCACGAGTGTGGATCTGTGTGAGCCACTTTGTCTGCAACTGGCTGGCGTCCGATACAGTTCCGGAGTTATCGCCAAAGAAATACATACTACTGAGACTATTCCGTTGGTTCAGGTGATAGTCGACCTTAGCAACTGCGTTGTCTGAACTCACGTTGTTGGGCAGGCCGAAGTTGATGGAGCTGTTAGGGCTGGTGCTGGTGTTGATGGGGAAGCCGCTACCGTCGCAGCTAACCGTGTTGGGTGGCGCGAAAGTACAACCGGCAATCTTTAGACTTGCCGCACTTACATCCTGGGTGATTGCGTTAGCCAGAAACGCGGCGTGTACGTCGGCGATAGCGTCGGGGATGCTGTTGGCGCAATCGCCCGTTCCTGAAAACGCGCAATTCCCGGCGTTGGGAAGCGGTACCGTGGACCAAGTTGCGAGTGAGCCGGTATTCCCTACCGTATAGCGCTGCCCTTCATAGGCCCCGAAGAAGAACACGCGATCCTTCACGATCGGACCGCCGATGCTGCCGCCGAACTGCTCAAGATTTCTTGGATTCTTCGCCTGGGACGAGGGGTTGAAATAGTTGCGCGCATCGAGTGGCGTGTCGCGGCCGAAAGCGTAGCCGGTGCCGTGCACGCCATTGGTGCCGGACTTCAGGCCGACGTTGACGATGGAGCCGGGTTTCCATCCGTACTCGGCGGGAGGATTCTGTTGGAGGTTGAATTCCTGGATGGAATCGATCGGAAGGATAGTCGCCGAGTCACCGGCGATGCCGGCGCCGTTGATGATGCTTTGTCCGGAGAAAGGTTCGCTGTTGAAGAGGCCGTCGATGAAATAGGCATTATCTTCGGCGCGCAGGCCGTTGCTGCTGGTGGTGGAGAATCCGCCGCCGGGATAGCGCACCACGCCCGGGCGTAGCTGCAGAAGATTTTCGTAGTTGCGGCCGTTGAGCGGCAGTTCGTTGATCTCCTTGTTGCTGAGCGTGCCGCCCAGGGTTGATGTCGTGGTATTGAGCAGCGGGACTTCTTCGGTCACCACCACAGTCTCATTGGCTTGTCCTGGGGGGAGGGTGAGATCGATAGCGACGTCCTGTGCAACCTCTACCGGGATGTTGACGCGCTCGACTGTCTTGAAGCCTTTGGCCTCGGCACGGACTTTGTAGACGCCGGGCGAAAGAGTAGGTGCGACGTAGGCTCCGGAATCATCGGTCACGAGGTTGCGGGTGATGCCGCGCTGCGTGTCGGTAATGGTCACGTTCGCGCCGCGAATGGCGGCACCCGTGGAGTCGGTGATGGTGCCGAGGATGCGGCCGGTCACTGTCTGCGAGATCATGGGAACGGAAAGAAGAGCGATGGTCAGGGCAAGGCCCAAGACCCGCATGCCTTTCGACAGGGAACGCATTACGGACCTCCAAGGCAGAGTGGAAGCTTGTGGTCCGACAGCTGTACCACCATACGAAGAGCGGTGTCAAGGAATTTTAGGGGCCTTTGGGGTAGCTTGACTGAGGCCTTGCGCAAAGTGGTATTGTGGTCGGACCAATTTTACCGACCCGTGTCAACCGGCCTCGATTTGCGCGGGAGGCGTTCCGTTGGCAAAATCCACAGGTCTTTGGGAGGTCATTATCCATGGCGATTGCCAGCATTAATCCTGCCACCGGAGAAGTCGTGAAAAAGTTCGAGCCGCTCACCGATGCCGAGGTGGAGGCGAAGGTCGAGCGCGCGGCCAATGCCTTTCGGAGTTATCGCAAAGTCTCATTCGCCGAACGCTCGCGAATGATGACAAAAGCGGCAGAGATTCTGGAAGCGGAGAAGGATCGATTTGGCCGTTTGATGACACTCGAGATGGGAAAGCCGCTGAAAGCGGCAATCGCCGAAGCGGCCAAGTGCGCGACCGCCTGCCGCTACTATGTCGAGAATGCCGAGCGTTTTCTGGCGGACGAAGTCATCGAGACGTCGGCGAAGCGCAGCTTCATTCGTTATCTTCCGATCGGCCCGGTGCTGGCGGTCATGCCATGGAATTTTCCCTTCTGGCAAGTGATGCGGTTCGCGGCTCCGGCGCTGATGGCGGGCAACGTCGGACTTTTGAAGCACGCCTCGAATGTTCCGCAATGCGCGCTCGAGATTGAAAAGCTTTTTTGCCGCGCCGGGTTTCCGGATGGCGTGTTCCAAACTCTGCTGATTGGGTCGCAGAAAGTGGATGACCTGCTGAACGATCCGCGGATTGTGGCCGCGACGCTCACAGGCAGTGAACAAGCGGGGATCCAGGTTGGCATGGGCGCAGCGAAGCGCATTAAGAAGGTGGTGCTCGAGCTGGGCGGCAGCGATCCGTTCATCGTGATGCCTAGCGCTGATCTGGAAGCGGCGGTCGCGACCGCGGTCGAAGCCCGCATCATCAATAACGGGCAGTCGTGTATCGCGGCGAAACGGTTCATCGTCGCCGAACCTATCGCAGATGCGTTCGAGAAGAAGTTTGTGAGCCGCATGGAGTCGCTGGTGATTGGCGATCCCATGGATGACAAGACCGAGCTTGGTCCGTTGGCGAACGCAGACGCGGTTGAGTCGCTCGATGCAGACGTGAAGAAGACGGTGGAAGCGGGAGCGCGCCTGGTCACCGGAGGGCATCCGCTGAAGCGTGCTGGGTCGTATTACGCTCCCACCGTGCTGACCAATATTCCGAAGAACTCGCCCGCATACCGCGAAGAATTCTTTGGCCCGGTGGCGTCGGTCTTTCGCGTCAAGAACGTGGACGAGGCGATCCGTATCGCGAATGACAGCCGTTTTGGGCTGGGAGCCAGCGCGTGGACGAAAGACGACGTAGAACGCGAGCGGTTCATTAATGAGCTGGAAGCTGGCATGGTCTTCATCAACAAAATGGTAGCTTCCGATCCGCGGGTGCCATTCGGTGGCGTGAAGCAGTCCGGGTATGGGCGCGAACTCGGGGAGCACGGCATTCGGGAATTCACGAACATCAAGACAGTTTGGATTCAATGAGGCAAGGTTCGGAGAGGAGTTGCGATGGGCTTTGGTCTTTTGGTAAAGTGGTCCGACCGCTCGACCACAGCGCTGGATCTCGGCAGACCAGCTTGTTGTGAAGCGCGCTGATGACGAATGAATCGCTCGCTCCCCTAGGGGACAAACCCGTGTACAAAGCGGTGCGGACATCTCGGCTGTACGAACAGATTGTGCAGCAGATCGAGGAGTCCATTTTGAAGGGAGCGCTCAAGCCGGGCGATCAGTTGCCGGCTGAGCGCGAACTGGCGCAGAACTTCGGTGTCAGCCGGACGGCAGTTCGGGAAGCCGTCAAAGCGCTGCGCGAAAAAGGATTGGTCGAAGCTTACTCGGGGCGAGGGACCTTCATCACGAATGGAACCTCGCAGGCGATCCGGCAGTCGCTCGATTTGATGAGTCGCATCGGGCAGCAGGAAGGGCTCGCGCATCTGGCCGAGCTGCGGCAGATCCTGGAGCCGGAGATTTCGGCGCTGGCGGCGGAAAGAATTGAAGAACAGCTGCTGGCCACGATGCGGGAAGCTGTGGCGACGATGGACCGGAGCCTGCATGATCCGGATGCGTACATCGAAGCGGATCTGGATTTTCACCTGGCGCTGGCGGAAGCGGCAGCGAATCCGATGGTGCTGTCGCTGCTGGATTCGATCGTCGGACTGCTCCGGGAACAGCGGCTGCGAATTTTCCGCGTCGATGGCGGGCCTGCGCGCGGCCAGTTCCATCACAAACGTATTCTCGCGGCGACGGAAGCGCGCGATCCGGAGAAAGCGCGGGCCGCGATGCGGGAGCATCTCGTGCAAGTACGCGAGGATTCGGGTAGCTCTTCGGCGCAAGAATCTTCTGCAACAAAATCGAGGACGTAGGGCGAGCGGATGGCAAACCTGGGGTTTGTTGGTCTCGGCGTGATGGGCAGCCAGATGGTGAGCCGGCTGCTCGGCAAAGGACACACGGTCACCGGCTACAACCGGACGCGCGCGAAAGCGCAGTGGCTCATCGACAAAGGCATGAAGTGGGCCGACACTCCGCGCGCAGTAGCGGCGGGGACAGAGGTTACGTTCGCCATGGTCACGAATGCGGCCGCGATTGCCGCGGTGACCGATGGCCCTGACGGCGTCATCGCAGGCCTGAGCGCGGGGAGATACTTCGTCGATATGAGCACCGTCAGCCCGGAAGTGAGCCGGGCGACGGCGTTGAAGGTCCGTGCCAAAGGCGCGGACATGGTGGATGCGCCGGTCTCCGGCAGCGTCATCACTTTGCAGGAAGGCAAGCTGTCAGTGATGGTCGGCGGGCGCAAGGAGACGTTCGACCGCTTGAAGCCACTGCTGCTCGACATCGGGCCCAAGGTGACGCACGTCGGCGATAACGGGCTGGCGCTGGCGATGAAGATCGCGGTGAACCTGAGCCTCGCGGTGCAGATGATGGCCTTCTCCGAAGGCGTGCTGCTGGCGGAGAAAAGCGGAATCCGGCGCGAGGTGGCCGTCGATGTCCTGACGCACAGCGCGGTAGCCTCCCCCATGATTCAATACCGCGGACCGTTCGTCCTCGAGCAGCCGGAAGAGGCGTGGTTTGATTGCAACATGATGCAGAAAGACATGCTGCTGGCGATGGAACTGGGCCGGAAGCTGAACGTGCCGGTGCCGACGACGGCGGTGAGCAATGAATTTCTGACGGCGGCGCGCGGGATGGGCTGGGAGAAAAAAGATTTCGCGGTCGTGTTCGACGTGCTGGCGCGCATGTCGGGAGTAGAGAAATGACCATCGCGGCCGAACGCACCGGAGCGGCATCGACCCAGGCTGCGCAAGTATTGCGCATGTACCGGCAAATGCTGGCAATCCGCCTGTTCGAGGAGCGGGTCAACGATCTTTACACGCGAGCATTGATGCCTGGGCTGGCGCACCTTTATATCGGCGAAGAGGCGGTAGCGGTTGGAGTCTGCGAGGCCTTGCGCGCCGATGATTACATCACCAGCACGCACCGCGGCCACGGTCATTGCCTGGCGAAGGGCGCTTCGCCCAATCGCATGTTTGCGGAATTGCTGGGCAAGGAAGCTGGTTACTGTCGCGGCAAAGGCGGTTCGATGCACATCGCCGACCCGGCCACGGGAAATCTGGGCGCGAATGCAATCGTCGCCGGCAGCGTAGGCATTGCGACGGGAGCGGCGCTGGCGGCAAAGCGCTTGGGAAACGCGAGAGTCGCCGTGTGTTTCTTCGGCGAAGGAGCACTCGGGCAGGGAGTCCTGTACGAAGTGATGAACCTCGCGCAGCTGTTCAAGTTGCCCGTGATTTACGTTTGCGAGAACAACTACTACACCGAATACACCCACTTCACAGAGACCACCGCCGGCGACATTGTGAACCGTGCCACTGCCTTTGGACTTGAGGCGGCAGCTGTGGACGGGCAGGATGTGCGCGCCGTGCACGAGGCTGCTACGCGATTGGTTGCGCGCGCGCGGCGTGGGGACGGTCCCGGGTTTCTACTCGCTAACACATACCGCTACACTGGGCATCACGTGGGCGACATCAATCGCGACTACTACCGCTCGAAGCAGGAAGAGCAGAAGTGGAAATCCGACCGCGATCCGATCAAGAACCTGGTCACGTGGATGCTTGATCAGAAACTTGCCGACGCGGCGCAACTCGCGCAGATGGAGTCGGAGTTGACTGCGGAGATGGATAAGGCCGTGGAATTCGCGGTGGCGGCGCCGTATCCGAGTCCCGAAGAAGTGGAGCAGGATGTGTATGCCTGAAACCGCTCAGCGGGAACTTACGTTCGCGCAGGCCATTCGCGAGGCAATGGCGGAGGAGATGCGCCGCGACGCAACCGTCTGCGTCATGGGCGAGGACGTCGCTGAAGCGGGCACACCGTTCAAGGTTCTGTCGGGATTAGTCGAGGAATTCGGAAAAGATCGCGTGCTCGACACACCGATCTCCGAGGCGGGTTTCACCGGGATGGCCGTAGGCGCAGCGATGACCGGACTGCGGCCGATTGTCGACATCATGTTCGGCGACTTTATCACGCTGACCATGGATCAGATGGTGAACCAGGCGGCGAAAGTCCATTACATGTCGGGCGGGAAGTGGAAGGTCCCCATGGTGATGCGCACGACGCTGGGCGCGACGCGGCGCTCGGCGGCGCAACATTCGCAGTCGCTGCATGCTTGGTTCAGCCACGTGCCGGGATTGAAGGTTGTTCTGCCGTCGACGCCATACGATGCGAAGGGCCTGCTGAAGTCGGCGATACGCGACGAGAACCCGGTGGTCTTCTTCGAAGACAAGATGATGTACAAACTCAAGGGGCCGGTGCCGGGCGAGGAATACACGATCCCGCTGGGCGTAGCGGATGTGAAGCGCGAAGGTCGCGACATCACATTGATCGCAACCAGCAGCATGGTGCAGGTGGCGCTGGGCGCGGCGGCGTTGCTGGCGGAGGCGGGCATCAGCGCTGAGGTGATCGATCCCCGGACGATGTGGCCCCTCGATGAAAAGACGCTAATCGAATCGGCGAAGAAAACGTCGCGCGTGATTGTGATTGACGAAGGCTACGAGCGGTATGGAGTGACGGCGGAACTCGCGTCGGTGATTGCAGCGGGTGCGTTTTACGATCTGGATGCGCCGGTGAAGCGCATGGGCGCGATGCACGTGCCGATTCCCTTCTCGCCACCGCTGGAAGATATGACGGTCCCGACGGAGCAGAAGGTGTTTGAAGCGGCGCGGGCGTTGTGCAACAGGAACTGAACCGCGCGAAGGAGGCGTGTCATGGCACTTCCAACTCATGGAACGATGGCGGTCGATTGGGAACAGCGCATCGACTTTGACCGCCTGCGCCGCGAACGCCTGCAAAAGGCGAAAGATCTGCTGGCGAAGTCGGAAATGGGGTCGCTGCTGTGCTTCGACATGAACAATGTGCGCTACCTGACTTCGACGCACATTGGAACCTGGGCACAGGACAAGGCGAACCGCTTCACGCTGCTTCCGCAAAATGATGAGCCGATCCTGTGGGACTTCGGATCGGCAGCGCGCCACCATCAATTGCATTGCCCGTGGCTCGGCGAGCGTTCCCGGCCAGGCATTTCGATGCTGCGGGGCGCGATGACGCCGGAGATGGGTCGCGCGGAAGATGTCGCGAAAAAGATTTATCGCGAACTCGAAATGCGCGGGCTGCACCGCGAACCGGTGGGCATCGACATCATCGAGCCGCCGGTGTTGTTCGCGCTCCAGAAAATAGGTCTTGAAGTGGTCGACGGGCAGGCGCTGATGTCGGAAGCGCGCGTCATCAAGACGCAAGATGAGATCGCGCTTTTGAACACCTCGGCCATGATGGTGGATGCGGCGTACGACGAACTCTACCGGGCCATGAAGCCGGGAATGAGCGAGAACAAGGCCGTCGGACTCGTCAGCAAGGTGCTCTACGATCTTGGCTCGGAGTACGTCGAAGCGGTGAATGCGATTTCGGGGGAACGCTGCAATCCTCATCCGCACGTGTTTTCGGATCGGGTGCTGCGGCCGGGCGATCCTGTGTATTACGACATCCTGCATTCCTACATGGGATACCGCACGTGTTATTACCGGTGTTTTACGATCGGCTACGCGTCGCATGCCATGGTGGACGCCTACAAACGCTGCCGCGATTATCTGGATGCCGCGATCGACTTGGTGCGGCCGGGACGCACGACCGCAGAAATCGCCGCCGTGTGGCCGAAGGCAACCGACTTTGGGTTCCCGAACGAAGAAGCAGCGTTTGCCCTGCAGTATGGCCACGGCATCGGCCTGGCGATCTGGGAAAAGCCGGTCATCAGCCGCCTGGTGTCGTTCGATCATCCCTGTGAAATCAAGCCGGGCATGGTGTTTGCACTGGAGACCTTCTGGCCTTCGAGCGATGGCTGGAGCGCGGCGCGAATTGAAGAAGAAATCGTGGTCACGCCGACCGGACACGAAGTCATCACGCGCTTCCCGGCAGAGCAACTCCTCGTGGCGGGCGCGCACTACCACACCGTGAACGGGCCGCTGCCGACCACTCGCGAAAGCGAAGCGCAGCCGAGCCAGCACGTGAAAGAGATGATCGAAGCCAGCGCCAAGACAGAGCGGGTGACCGTAGGAGACTAACGCGCGGGCTCAGCCCTCCCCAAACATTATGCCCATCAGCGTTGTCATGCCCGCTCTGGAAATGGCGCAAGAGACTGGCAAACTCGTCTCCTGGCGCAAGAAAGAAGGAGAAAGCGTCAGCAAAGGCGAGACCCTGCTCGAGATCGAAACCGACAAGGCGATCATGGAGATTGAATCTCCGGGTGATGGTGTGCTGAGCGGCGTGAAGGCGCACGAAGGCGCGGAGATTCCGGTGGGACAAACGATCGCGTGGATTCTGCGTCCCGGCGAAGCGGTTCCTACGGATCAACCAGTAATGCAGTCGGGACGGCATCAGGAGAGTTCGAGCGTGACAGCAGGTCCGTCGGCTGTTGAGACGATGACGACGCCATCCGCTGCTGTAACAAAAATCTCACCAAAGGCACGAAGGCTGGCAAAAGAACGCGGCGTTGATCTCACGCGGGTGCGCGGGTCGGGAGCAGCTAGAGAGATTCTCGCCGCGGATATTGAGGCAGCGGCGAAGCAGGCAGGTTCAGCGGTTGCAAAGCCCGCCCACCAAACAGCGACTGCTCTGAGTTCACTAGGGCGCTTGATGGCGGAACGGACGGCACACAGTTGGGCGACGGTGCCGCATTTTTTTGTCGTGCGCGACGTGGACGCGGCAGCGCTCAATGAGGCCCGCGCTCAGATCGCGAAGATATCGGAGCAGACCGGCGGGGCACGCGTTACGCTAACGGATATTCTGGTTGGTGTGGTCGCTCGTGTACTGGCGCGGCACCCGCGGCTGAATGCGAGTTGGAGCGGCGAAACGATCCGCACGAATGCCGACATTAATGTAGGCCTCGCGATGGCGGTCGACGACGGCGTGGTGGCTCCGGTTCTAGCGAATGCCGATCGCCTCAGCGTCGCACAGACTGCTGTGCAACGCGCCGAGTTGAGCGAGCGGGCGCGTGCCGGAAAATTGCGTCCCGCGGACCTTGCCCGTGGAACGTTCACTATCAGCAACCTGGGCATGTATCAGGTGGACGCGTTCAGCGCGATCATCATCGAACCGCAGGCAGCCATTCTGGCGATTGGCGGAATTGCTGACCGAGTGGTGGCGCTTGAGGGCAAACCCGTGGTCCGTCCCATGCTCACATTGACACTTTCTTCCGATCATCGCGTGGTCGATGGAGCGCGCGCGGCTCAGTTCATGGAAGATCTGGTGCAGGCTTTGCAAAGTCCCTCTAAATGGATCGAGTTGCGTTAGCCGACGCGCTCGTTCCGTGTGCCGTTCCCTTCAAACAGAAAGGTGAGGCAGGCCAAAAGTTGCCTGCCTCACAGGGGTCAAGCCAGGATTCTTGCGTGCGATCTAGTCGCCGGATGGCAGAAGCGATTCCTCACTTGGCATGATCTCCTGCACGAGCGATGGGCATTCGCCGAGGATTGGCTGACAGCCAGCGTCGGGCCCATGCTCGGGATGCCGCTGCAGCTTGATTTCCGCAAACTGCTCTTGCTCGGTCGATCCCGCAAGCGCCGTCGTTGAGGCCAGGCCTCCGGCGATCACCTGCGTGAGCGCATCGAAATATCCGGTGCCAACAAAGCGCTGGTGCTTCACCGCTTCGTAACCGTACTGTGCTTCGCGCGCAAACTCTTTTTCCTGCAGGCGGGAGTATGCGGTCATGCCCGTGTCTTGGTAGCCGCGAGCCAGTTCGAACATGCTGAGGTTGAGGGCGTGGAAGCCGGCCAGAGTCACGAACTGGAACTTGTATCCCATGCGGGCCAGTTCTTTCTGGAAATTCGCGATGGTGGCGTCATCGAGCTTCTTCTTCCAGTTGAACGAGGGTGAGCAGTTGTAGGCCAGCGTCTTGCCTGGGTACTGGGCGTGAATGGCTTCGGCAAAGCGGCGCGCCTCTTCCAGATTCGGCTCAGAGGTTTCGCACCAGAGAAGGTCGGCATATGGAGCGTACGCCAATCCGCGGGCGATGGCGGAATCGAGGCCGCCCCGAATTTCAAAGAAGCCCTCCGGGGTGCGCTTGCCGGTGATGAACTCACGGTCGCGCGGATCGATGTCGCTGGTGAGCAGGAAGGCGCTATTGGCGTCCGTGCGAGCCATGACGAGTGTGGGTACGCCGAGAACGTCGGCAGCCAGGCGAGCGGCGACCAGTTTCTGAATCGCTTCGGAAGTGGGCACCAACACTTTGCCGCCGAGGTGCCCGCACTTCTTGGCGGATGAGAGCTGATCCTCGAAGTGGACGCAGGCGGCGCCGGCTTCGATCATCGCTTTCATGAGCTCGAAGGCGTTCAGAGTGCCACCGAAGCCGGCTTCGGCGTCGGCCACGATGGGCGCGAACCAATAGGTCGCATCTTTCCCGTCCATGTGATGGATCTGGTCAGCGCGCATGAGGGCGTTGTTAATCTTGCGCACGACGTTGGGAACGCTGTCGGCCGGGTAGAGACTCTGGTCGGGATACATCTGGCCAGCGTCATTGGCGTCGGCTGCGACCTGCCAGCCACTGAGGTAAATGGCCTTCAGCCCAGCTTTCACCTGCTGAACGGCCTGATTGCCGGTCAGCGCGCCGAGAGCGGGAACATAGGCGTCGCTGTGGAGAAGCGACCACAGGCGCTCTGCGCCAAGCCGGGCCAGGGTATGTTCGACCTGGATGGATCCTCGCAGCTTGACTACATCATTCGCGGTATAGGGCCGCTGGATGCCCCGCCAACGCGGGTCC
>Ga0307478_10000271_pt1 | contig 57774 bp, 51 predicted proteins | sample atmos_gasesECM4C_2_FD_203713 | JGI IMG/M metagenome (GOLD analysis project Ga0307478, IMG submission 203713) | Hardwood forest soil microbial communities from Morgan-Monroe State Forest, Indiana, United States - atmos_gasesECM4C_05 | ecosystem: Environmental > Terrestrial > Soil > Temperate...
GCATCGAGTCCCGCCCTTGCAAAAAACGCGAGGATGAGGGCACCCATTATGTTGCTGATGCCGGCGAGATGAAAAGCCTGGGCCACCCGTCCCCCACTCAAGCCAAAGGACGGCTTGAATGGGCCACGCGCGTGAAGGGGAAACATGCTTCTGTTATTGATTCTCCAGGAGCAGCGGCTTGATCCCAATCCGAACAGTCGAACCCGTGATGTTTGTCTTCACCCCCGCGAGATCGAGAGAGTAAGTGTAGCCGCTGGGAACAAGGAAGCTCGAAGTGGAGCATGTACCCCCCTGGCAGGTCTGTGATGTATCCCATACCGCTATTGCCGCATAGCCGCCGGGTCGAATATAGCCACACTGCCATACAGTTCCTTTGGCTACACATGGGGAACTCAGAGTCGCTCCCACCAACCATTTGGTCATTTCTGAATAGGTAGTCCCTCCCACTTCGGTGCCGTTCGTCGAGGACCAGAAGGGGGTGGTAGCTGCGTCCCACGCATACCAGTATGAGCGGGCGATACCGATCGACTGCATCAGGATCACATAGCGGGCGATCCAGGCTGCTTCCTGGTCGGGATCCGAAACGACAGCCTTTGCTCCGAAGCCTCCTTCGGTGCTAAATAAGGGTTTTTGCTGCTGATTTGCATTCGCTAACACGTTCTGCAGAGAGGCGGCGTCGCTAACCGCCTGCTCCGGCCAGTGTGGCCATTGCACGTAGCCATGGTAGGCGATCACGTCCACATACTGGCCACCACCAGCACTCAAAAAGCTGGCCATCGCCGTGCTTACGTTGATGCCGGTGTCGGTCACGTAAGCAGGGGTTGTGATCTCAGCCGAAGGATCGATCGCCTTCAGAGTGTAGTTGCTCAGCGAGGAGCATCCAGTTCCCACGACGATGCAGCGGGCATCCTGCGTCATTCTCACCAATTGAGGATCGGTGCCTTGCCACATGACTGGCGCAGTGGGTTCGTTCCAGATCTCGTAATATTTGATGCGACCTTTGTAGCGGGAAGCTAGAGCGGTGACCCAGTCAATCCAATGCTGGTTAGTGCCGGTGCCATCCACGTTGAGATCGGCGGGAGGGAAGCACTGTCCAAGCCCTCCCTCGCCCGGAAGATTATAAGCGCACACCCAGGATGTTTTGCCCGAACCGCACTTTGGGTTACTGCTGGCGCACTGTGCCCACACTGGGGTACGCGCCAAGTCGAACAAGATGTCGACGTTGTTGGCGAGCGAGGCATTAACGCGTGTGTCCATTGTCGACCAATCGAACACTCCGGGAGCGGTGTTGATCTGAGCCCAGGCGGTGTAGCTATCCCAGAACCGCTGTGCGCCGAACGCCATGTTGGGCCAGGGCGTGTTCATCCAGTCGATATGGAGACCAAAAAATGAAGAAAGAATTTCCTGGCCACGTGCCGAGCCGCTGACGACCAGGTCTACACCTTGCTGGGCCTGATGGTTCCCCGCATCCGTAACCTTTACACTGAATTTAAATTGGCCAACTTGGGTCGCTGTTCCGTAGAGCAGTCCATTCGAGCTGAGGCTGACTCCAGCCGGTAGTTGGCCTGAGGCCAGAAGCCATTGATAGGGCGTAAATCCGCCGGCGGCGCTCATGGTGAAAGAGTACGCGGAGCCTACGAGAGTACCCGGCACTGGTGGCGTAGTAATGGTGAGCGGAGCCGATGCTGGCGGTGTAACCGTCACTTTGGCTTGGGCCACCCTGGTTGGATCCTCCACGCTTGCAGCAGTCACAACCACCATGGTTTGGATGAGGACAGCCGGAGCGGTAAACAAACCTTGAGGGGAAATCCTGCCCAGAGTCGCCGACCAGGTCACGGAAGAGTCGCTCGCGTTTTGCGCAGCGCCGGTGAACTGCAGGGTTTTGGACGCGGTTACAGTTGCGCTGCCGGGTGTGATGGTCACGCTGATCGGCGGCATGACAGTTACTGTAGCCACTGCCGATTTCGTGGGATCCTCGACACTCGTCGCCGTGACCCGGACAGTGGTAGTCGCAGTCACTGACGGCGCCGTAAACGCGCCGGCCGAGGAGATAGTTCCTTGCGTAGCTGACCATGTGACATGCGTCTGTTGGGTGTTGCTCACTGTCGCGGCGAACAGTTGTTGTCTTGACGAATTCATGGCTACGGGGGTCGGGCTGATCGCAACGCTTACCGGAGGGGCCACCGTCACAACGGCAACGGCAAACTGGGTTGGATCGGCGACGCTTTTCACCGTGACCGAGACCGAGGTGTCCACTTTTACCAGCGGAGCGGTAAATAAGCCGGAGCTTGAAATCGAACCATGGGTTGCTGACCAGGTGACCGAGACATCAGTGGTGTTGAGCACTTTCGCCGTGAACTGCTGTGTCAGTCCGGAAGGAATACTCGCCGCGGTGGGAGTAACGTACACCTGGATCTGTAGGCTTGGAGTGGCGGCGACGATTCCGGTCGATAGGCAAAAAAGTGCCGCGAAAAGTTTCGCTGGGCCGGTTTTAAAATAGAACGTGGTTCGACGACGAAGTGCAAGAAGAAAGCGCACGGGGGACATGGCATTCCTTGAAAAAAATTATTGATTGTGGAACTTCATAAACTGTAGACAATGCGGAAGAGTCCAACTAGGTGCCGAAGGGCCATTGAACCGTGTCCGGAGGTACAGGTTCGGAATCGGGAAGGAGTAGAGGGGTAAAGGAGTAAAAGGGTAATGACCTGCCGCCTGCTTTCGTTCAGGTAAGAATGCGATAACTTTGGATCAGGAAGGGCGCGGGCGCGTAGTTTCCTGGGCGCTTCAACAATCCCAAAGCGCGAGGTTGAAGGCAAAACCGGCGAGACATGGGGCGCTTGGCTAAGATGCCAGCGTGTGGGGCGTCCGCCCTTAAAGTCAGGGTCAGAATCAAAGTCAGGGTCAGGATTCAAGGTCAAAGGCAGCGGACAGGAGTGTCCGCTCCACACGAGCGGGAGATGTTAGGGCGATCTTTTAGAAATAAGTCGTCGAAGGAGATGGCCTTTCCACATCCACAATCCTGAAACGACCATTACAGGAAGGAAGATAAACCGGGTTGCGGGGGCATAGTCTGGAAGTCTTTCAAACGGACTGTAGATATAGCCGAGTATCGGAACGGCGACGACGATGTGAATCCAGCGAAGGATCGAACGTATAGTGGAATCCTTCATGATTAATTTGTCCTCCATTTCTTGGCGACGGCGTCATTTCGTTTCGATACCGAACTGCCTGGCGTACTCCGCGTGCAGCCTCTGCCAGCCGCCGAACTTCATGGCCTTGGGGCCGACCATGCGGCCGAGGGGAGTTCCGCTGAGCAGGTGATCGAGAACATCGAAACAGATGTGCCACCCGGCAGCGCCCATGGCGACGAAGCGGTGACCGATGTTGGTCCACAGCGTCAGGCGCGTGCCGCCATCCGAGGCTTCAAGTTGCCAGCGCATATCGAAGCCACCCCAGTTGTACTCAAGCGTGTTGGGAGCGTCGGCTCGCGTCACTTTTGTTTCGGTAACGCGGGGGGTGGGCGCCCCCACCGTGGTGAGCCGTACCGTAGCTCCAGTCGTACCCAGGCTGCCATCGGCGTCGAAGGGCGCCCACTCGCGCAGGTGCGCGGGGTCGGTAAGAGCCTGCCAGACTTTTTCCGGCGAGTGGCGCAGTTCGCGGACGAGAATGAGCGTCCACTTTTCTCCTCCGTTTTGTCCCCGGTCCTTGCGTATCTGCGCGCCGAAGGCGGGACCCGGTGTGTACTGCGTGCGATTGATCATCTTTTTTCCTTAACTTCTTTTGCCTTAAGGGCTGTCTTTACCAACGTGCCAGCTGGGTGAGCTGAATGAGGTTGCCGCAGGTGTCGTTCAGCATGGCAATGGTCGAGGCGGTCACGTCGGTGGGCGGCATGGTGAACACGGCGCCGCGGGACTTGATCCGCTCGTAGTCGCCCTTGACGTCGTCGGTAAAGAACATGACTGCGGGCTGGCTCTGTTGAAAGATTGCCTGCTGATAGGTTTTGGCTGCGGGGTTGTTGTTCAGCGCCAGCTGGAGCTCAGTGCCGTCCGGGTCCTCGGGAGAGGCTACGGTCAGCCAGCGGTATGGGCCGTTGCTGAAATCGGACTTCTTGGCAAAGCCCAGTACCTCCGTATAGAAGCGCAGGGCCTTGTCCTGGTCGTCCACGAATACGCTGGTCAATTTGATTTTCATTTGTTTCTCCTTTGTCAGGTTCGCGGTTTGGGCCGCGTGGTTTTTCTAGTTTTACCTTTCGATGATGTTGATCTGGTTGGTGTTGAGGGATGCATGCGGCCATGATCCATGCGAGCAAGGTGGCGTTCGAGAGCGTCAACGTGAGTGGACCAGAAGCGGCGGAACTGGGCGAGCCAGTCATGAAGCTCCTCAAAAGGTTCAGGTTTCAGGCGGTAGAGACGGCGCTGTGCATCCACCGTGGACTCGACGAAACCGGCGTCGCGCAGTACGCGGAGGTGCTTGGACACGGTCGGCTGCGGCATACGAAGCTGACGCTCGATCTCTCCCACCGACTGTTGGGACGAGAGCAGGAGGCTCAGTATGGCGCGGCGGTTCGGCTCCGCAATGATTTCGAAGACAGATTCCATTGGCTTGATATACTCCAAGGAGTATATGCGTGTCAAGGCATATTATGGCGGGCGCGCATTCTCTGTGAAGGGAGTTAGAAACGCCGCGCAATGGGGGCTCAGGATGACATGGGGGCATGAGATCTTACGGGAGCATGCTGCGGCAGGAAGACACTGAACTACAAAAGCAATCGCCGCCGGACCTAAAGGCCCGGCGGCGAAAGGCTGCGTCAAGCTGAAACAGGAACAACCTTACTACTTGGTGGCTGCGGTTCCTGTTCCGGTGAGAGTCAGTTTCTGCGTACCACCACCGCCATTGTCGGTGAGAGTCCAGGTTGCGCTCTCGGCTGCGACTTTGGAGGGCTTGAAGGTGAAGGTTAAAGTGCAGGTGCCGCCATTGGAGGAGACACTGCCACCGCACGGCGGGTTGGCGGGAGCGGTGAAGTCGGCCGCATTGGTTCCGCTCAACACACCTTTCGTGATACTCAACGCGGTCGAACCCACGTTGGTGAGGGTTACGTTTTGAGTTGCGGTTGTGCCGTCCACCACGGAACCGAAGTTGACCGTGGTCTCGGAGAACTCGACTTCGGTGCCGATTCCACTCAGGCCCACGATCTGAGGGCTGCTGGGGTCGGAATCGATGACTACCAGAGTTCCCTTGCGGGCGTTGATGGATTGCGGACCGAAAGTGACACCGACAGTGCAACTGGCCTTGCTGGCGAGGGTTGCGCCGCAAGTGTTGGAGGCAATGGCGAAGTCGGCGGTGTTGATGAGCGAGACCGACAGGCCGGTAATAGTTGTGGTGCTGTCATTCTTGATTGTGACGGTTTTGGAAGCGCTGACCACTTTCAGCAGTTCGATGCCGAAGTTAATGGTTCCGGGGGTTACCGCGACCCCGGCTCCCGTTCCGTGCAGGCTGATGGTCTGAGTGGCGCCCAGGAAGCCGTTGTCGGTGATGGTAAGGGTTCCGTTGGCCGTGCCGGCGGCGGTGGGAGTGAAGAATACGTAGACTTCACACGTCGCGCCGTTGGTGAGAGAACCGCAATTGTCAGCTTCGGCGAAAGGACCGGTGGTTGTAATGCTGGAAATAGTGGGCGAGCCGATGCCGCTCAAGGTAGCCAATTCCGGACTGCTGGTGGTGTTGACCGTCTGGAGGCCAAAGGCTATGTTGCCCACTGACCGGCCGACCGCGTTGAACGCGTTGATCTTGCGGACGCGGTAGTTGTAATAGTCGGCGACCAGAACGTTCCCCGAGCCATCTTCGTAGACAGCGTCGGGATAGTAGAGTAGTGCGCTGGTGGCCACGCCTCCGTCTCCGCTAAATCCGGCGGTTGATCCGGCGAAGGTAGTGATGGCGCCCGCGGGATCGAGCCAGCGCACACGATTGTTGTTGGTGTCCACGATGAACACGTTGTCATTCGCGTCCAGGGAAAGGGTACTCGGATAGGACAGGCTGGTCTCCAGCGCCTGGCCGTCACCCGAGAATTGGCACGCGCCATTGCCGGCGATGGTATTGATCACCTTGGTGGCGGCGTTCACCTCGCGGATGCGGCAGTTGTAGGTGTCGGCGATGAAGACGTTGCCGGCGGCATCTACTCTCATATCGTACGGGTAGTAAAGTTCCGCGCTGGCAGCGGGACCACCGTCACCAGCGTAGCCGGCGGTGCCATCGCCCGCGACCGTGTTGATGGTGCCGCCCACCACTTCTCGGATCTTGTGGTTGTAAGTATCGGCAATCCAAACGTGGTTGGCGCTGTCCACAAAAACTCCGGTCGGGTAGAACAACTCCGCGCTGGTGGCGGGACCGCCGTCACCGGAATAGCCGCAGGTTGTTGTGGTGCTGCTAGTCACGAGGCCGGCGAAGGTGGTGATGTTTCCAGAAGTGTCTACCTTCCGGATGAGGCAGTTTTCCTGGTCGGCAATGTAAATGTTGCCGGAGCTGTCGCGCGCCACACCGTAGGGATAATCGAGCTGGGCACTGGTGGCCGGGCCGCCATCGCCGCTGTATCCGGGGATTCCGGTGCCGGCGATGATGTTGACGGTGCCGGCAACGTCCTCGCGCACGTTGTGGTTGTAGGTGTCGCTGACGAAAATGTCGCCCGAGGGGTCTTCCATCACGCCGGCGGGGTTGTACAGAACGACGCCGAGAGCAGGAACATCGGTTACCACGTTGGGCAAAGTTGTGCTGCCGTTGCCGCCCACGGTCTGGATGTCGCCAGCCGGGATGCTGACTCCGTCGAGGGTGACTGCGGTGGCTTGGGTGTTGACCGCGCGGACGCGGACGTTATCGTAATCGGCGATGAATATGTCTCCGGAACTATCGACCGCGACGCCTTGTTCGTAGTAGAGGCAAGCCGAGAGGGCGGGGCCTCCGTCGCCGCAGAATCCGCCGCCGCCGCTGCCCACAACGGTGTTGATCTTGCCACCGACCGCGAACTGCCGGATGCGAAAGTTATAGTAATCGGAGATCGTAACCGTGGTGCCGCCGCTGTTTACAGCGAGAAAGTATGTGGTACCCAAAGCCGCTAACGTTGCCGCGGCACCGTCGCCACAAACATCCGTAGGAGGGTTGTAGCTACAGACGGTGTAGCCACCATTGGCTGAGGTCGGGGCAGTGCCGGCGATGTTGGTAATGTTCCCTGTCGATGCCGTAACCTTCCGCACCAGATAGTTGCCGGTGTCGGCAATATAGAGATTCCCGGCGCTGTCAATGGCCACGCCATCCGGGTAATCGAGTTCCGCCGCAATCGCTTTAATCGGACTCCCGGAGGTGTAACCGCAGGTTGGGGAGCTACCGGTACCCGCCACCGTGCTGATGGCGTCAGTAGCTAAAACGAGCTTGCGAACTCGGCAGTTATAGTAGTCGGCGAAGTAAAGATTGGCGCCGGTGCTATCCAGCGCAAGCTGTTCCGGATAATACAACATGTGGGCGGTAGCGGGCTTGCCATCTGTGGAGGTCTCGCCGTTATAGCCACAACTGTTCGGACCCTCGCCGGCAATGGTGGTGATGGTGTTGGTGGTATCGACCTTGCGCACGACACAGTTGACAGTGTCGGAGATGTAGACGTTGCCCGCAGCGTCAGCAACCGCGCTGTTGGGTTGGTTCAGGGTTGCCTGGGTTGCGCCGCCGGTGACGCCGTCGCCGCTGTAGCCGGCAACACCTGTGCCCGCCACCAGCGTCAGTTCCCCGGTGCTCGAGACCTTGAACACCCGGTTACCCTGATCGGCGATGTAGTAGTTGTTGGAGCTGTCGACGGAAACGGCGACGGGATAGTACAGATCCGCGTCAATGGCGGGCATGCCGCTGGGACCGCCGCCGATGACAGTATTGATCACGTCCTGCTGGGCCAGCGCTGGTAGAGCGAGCAGCATAGCGGTGAGCAGGTTGGCAAAGATCTTTGTGCAGGGGCGCATAAGATTGTTCTCTCCTGGGAGTCGAATCGCTTTAAATTTGGCAAATCAGTTTTCTGTTTCGAGCAACGTAGCTACTTAACGCGTGGGTAGCATGGGCCGACGTGACAGTTGAATGGACCGGTGCTGTTCGATCCCATTGGCGCCCATGAAGTGAACCATGAGCCTGGGAACCAAGCCGTTTTGCCAGCGCTGGTATTCCTCGCGGGGAACACTGAACTCCTGGCTCAGGCGCAGGTCTGATTGATTGTGGAAGACCTTCACTGGAGGGAATGCACCTTGAACGGTCATTCCCGGATCCGACTGATGGAGGACTACAGAGGCCTGCTTGATATCGGCATCGCTGTAGTTGAAGACCTGAACAGTGAGTGTGAGCTTCACTTCATTGCTTTGCTGGGTAACGCCAGAGAAGCCGTAATAGCCGGCAAAATCGCGTCCATCTTTTGCAAGGGTGGCCAACGCTGTCAGCAAAACAAGAGTTAGTCCAAGCAGCTCGCGTTTGCGAGTAGGCGTAAATTGCATAGTTCCTCCTTCATCAAGTTGAAGAAATCTGGAAGTGTGATCGAACTAATCCCTGGGGGAGAGGTATTGCTAAGTCGGCGAATTATGGGCGGCGCGACTGGTAGTGTCAAGATGAATAATTTTGCATACAGGCGTCGACCCGCACTGCAGCAGGGAGGATAAGGAAATATGGTGGATGTGGCGCGGATTTTAGGGGAGCATGTTGCCGATGCGGCGGATTTGAGCGCCGACGGCTTTTAACTTCTCTTCTATTTTTTCGTAGCCGCGGTCGAGGTGGTAGACGCGGTCGATGATGGTTTCGCCGTCGGCGACGAGAGCGGCCAGAACTAAGGATGCTGAGGCGCGGAGATCGGAGGCGAGGACGGCGGCGGCGCTGAGCGGAGTTTTGCCGACGACTACGGCGCGGCGGCCTTCGATTTTTATATTCGCGCCCATGCGGACTAATTCCTGGGCGTGCATGAAGCGGTTCTCGAAAATGTTTTCCGTGATGATGCTGGTGCCTTCGGCTTGGGTGGCGAGCGCCATGAATTGCGCCTGCATGTCGGTGGGGAAGCCGGGATACTCTTCCGTGCTGAGATCGGCGGCGGTGAAGGGATTGTCGCCCATGACGCGGACGGAATCTTTGCTGGATTTGGTTTTGACTCCGGCTGCTTTCAGTTTTGCGAGGACGGCGGTGAGGTGAGCGGGATCGCAGGCGGAAATGTTGAGGTCGCCGCCGGTGAGGGCTCCGGCGATGAGGAAGGTGCCGGCTTCGATGCGGTCAGGGATGATGCGATGCTTCGCGCCCTTCAGTTTGCTCACGCCTTTGACGCGGATGGTGGCGGTGCCTGCGCCTTCGATGTGCGCTCCCATTTTGTTTAGGAGAGCGGCGAGGTCGGCGACTTCGGGTTCGCGGGCGGCGTTCTGCAGAATGGTTTCGCCTTCGGCGAGAGTGGCGGCCATGAGCAGATCTTCGGTGCCGGTGACGGTGATTTTATCGAAGACGATTTCCGCGCCTTTGAGCCGATTGGCGGTGGCTTCAACGTAGCCGTGCTCTTGCGTGATTTTTGCGCCAAGAAGTTCGAGGCCTTTGATGTGAAGATCGATGGGGCGCTGACCGATGGCGCAGCCGCCGGGGAGCGAGACGCGGGCGCGGCCGCAGCGGGCGACGAGCGGTCCGAGGACGAGGGTGGAGGCACGCATGGTTTTTACTAACTCATAGGATGCTTCGGGGGCGGCGAGATTTTTGCAGTGGATGGTGGTGCGGTGGCGCGCGACTCCGTAGCCGAGTTCGACCTCGGCGCCCATGGCGGCGAGCAGGTTGCGCGTGGTTTGAATGTCGCGGACCTGGGGAATGTTTTCGAGGATGACCGGCTCGTCTGTCAGGAGAGCGGCGGCCATGCAGGGGAGGGCGGCGTTTTTTGCGCCGCTGACGCGGACGGTGCCGAGAAGAGGAGAGCCGCCGCGGATTACTAGTTTATCCATGGGGAGTTTGAGTACGGATTATTCTAGCGGGGAAATGGAGTGAGGGTGGGTAATTGGGAGGGTGCGGGCTTTTGGTCAGACCTAGTGTTGCCTGGGCTAAAGTCCGAGTCCTTCAGGAATCGTTTGCGGCACCCTTCGGCTTCGCTCAGGGCAGGCTGAAGGGCTTGAAGTCGTGCTCTTCCCGGGCTTGCTCGACTCTCCGTCTTGATCCTGATCGCGGTCGAACCCACCCGACAACATCGTGAGAACGCCTTGATGCGCCTCTGGTCGTGCAAGCATTCCAGGGATCCTTCGACTGCGTTGTCCTCCGCTTCGCGGACGGCAACTTTGCTCAGGATGACACTGCATCAGCGCTCGCGCTCCTGGGGCGGCAGATCCTCGATACTCTCCATGAAGGAGGCGGAAGCGGCCGGGGCGTCGGCCAGATAGATTGATTTTGCAACAGCGATGGCTTGGCGGACGTTGGCGTTTGCTTTTTTCAGAGCGGCGAGGGCTTCGGCGGGGGAGACATTCGCGGCCAGCATTACGAGGGCGACGGGGGTGCGGTTGCCGGAGGCTTTCAGGGCTTGAGTGGCGGAGGCGTGATCGGCGCCGGTGGCGCGTTCGAGGATGGCGATTGCGCGTTGCATTAGTTTTTCGTTTTTGGGGGCGACGTTGACCATTAAGTTGCCGTAGACGTAGCCGAGGCGCGTCATGGCGGCGGTGGAGATCATGTTGAGAACCATTTTGTGGGCGGTGCCGGCTTTCATGCGCGACGATCCGGCGAGGACTTCGGGGCCGACTTGAGTGACGATGGCGAAGTGAGCGGCGCGTTCGAGAGGTGAGTTGGGATTGCAGGTGAGGGCGATGGTGCGTGCGCCGCGCTGGCGGGCTTCGGTGAGGGCGGCGACGGTGAAGGGAGTGCGTCCGCTGGAGGCGATGCCGAGAACGACGTCGTGCTTGGTGGGCTTGCGGCGGGACATTTCTTTGCGTCCGGCGGGGGCATCGTCTTCGCTGGTTTCAGATTCGGAGGCGAGCGCTTTGTTGCCTCCGGCGAGGATGAATTGGACCGAGCGCGGATCGGTGTTGAAAGTGGGCGGGCACTCGACGGCGTCGAGGGCGGCGATGCGGCCGCTGGTTCCGGCGCCGACGTAGATGAGGCGTCCGCCGTGGCGGAGGGCGGCGGCGACGAGGTCGATGGCGCGGGCGATTTGGGGCAGAGCGCGAGTTACGGCGAGGGCGACGGTGACGTCTTCGGAGTTGATGAGGCCTGCGATTTCGAGGGAAGATTTTTGGTCGAGGTTGAGGGCGGCGTCGTTGGATTGCTCGGTGCGGAGGCGGCGGAGAGTAGGCGGGTTGCGTTTCAAGTTGGAGCCTTTCGGATGGGGAGGGGCGTGTTCATTCTAACCGCTCCGAGGTCGAAGTAAGTATTTTGAGGGCTGGAGCCTTGAATTGCGCATCTCGCTTGTCGCAGCGCTGAAGCGCTGCGACACCTAAAAGCTGAACTAGCGGTCTGGCATGAGGTTGTGGCACTCGCTACGATTTCTCGAGTGCTTCGATGATTGCGTCGTGAAATTTGGGGCGGATTTGCTTGATGGCGAGATTGGAGCAGTCGGGCCAGGTGCGGTTGGTGAGTAGCGTTATGGAGAGTTGGCGAGTTGGGTCAATCCAAAGAGAAGTGCCGGTGTAGCCGAGATGTCCATAGGAGTTAGGCGAAAAATATTTTCCGGATTGCGAAGAGGCGGAGGGAGTGTCCCAGCCGAGGGCGCGGGATGAGGCGCTGGGCGCGGATTCGCGGCGGGTGAAGAGGGAGATGGTTTCGGGGCGGAGGATGGGCTGGCCTCCAGTGAGCAGGGTGTGAGCGTATTTTGCCAGGTCTGGGGCGGTAGAGAAGAGTCCGGCGTGGGGAGCCACGCCGCCGAGGATGCTGGCGTTTTCGTCCTGGACTTCGCCTTGGATTATTTTTTGGCGGAAGGTGCTGCGGGCAACTGAGGGGCTCACATTCGACGGTGGTTTTGTTGCCGAAGTTTCGCGGACAGGAGTGTCCGCGCCACACGTTTCTTGTTTGCTCCGCGGTCTTTCGTCGGCGGTGGGAGGGATTTGCGGGCGAAGTTCGGCAGGGGGATTGAAAGTTGTGTTGGTCATGGCGAGTGGGGCGAAGATTTCGCGCCGGCAGAAATGGTCGAGAGGTTCGTCGGCCAGGCGTTCGAGGGCGACGCCGAGGATGATGAATCCGATGTCGCTGTACTCGGCGCGGGTGGCGGGGTCGGCGGTGAGCGGAGTGGTGAAGGCGGCGTGCAGGAGTTCGTCGCGGGTGCGGGCTTTCAGGTAAAGCTTTTCATAGGCGGGAAGGCCGGAGGAGTGAGTCAGGAGTTGGCGCAGCGTTATGTTGGGGCGGCGCGGGTCTTTCTTTTGGTCGGAGATGAATTCGGGGATGATGGCGGCGACGGGAGCGTCGAGGTCGAGCAGGCCGCGCTGGTAGAGGATCATTGCCATGGTTGTAGTGGCAACTACTTTGGTTAAGGAGGCTAGGTCGAAGAGGGTGGAGGGATTAACAGTAGACTGCCCACTTCTCGCAGAGGACGCGAGAAATGGGGCACCCACTTTTTCTTTATTTTTATCTTTATCTATCTCTATATCTCTATCTTTCGTCACCCCATCGTCTTCGTAGGTGAAGTGGCCGAGGGATTTCAGCACGACCAGGCGGTCGCGGTGAGTGACGGCGACGGAGGCGGCGGGGAAGGCGTGGTTAGCAATTGCTTCCTGCAGGATCGAGAAGGCGGAGGAAAAGATTTCGTCTTGACCATCGAAGGCGTCGAGCAAGGGCGATGAGGCACCGGAGGTCATCGAAGAGACAATGATATGGCATCAAGGGTACCCCACACTTGAGTTTCTTGAGTCGCGGCGCTGAGGTTGTTAGAGTCAGAAGATCATTACTTCGCAATCAAAGTCGATGGCAACTCGGCAGTCCATGCTTCTTATTTCGTTCGCAGCTGTGTCGATGGTGGGGATTTTGTGCGCTGCGAGTGGTGGTGCTGGTGGAGAGGCTTCCGGGCTGCGCCCGGAAGGACAGCCCCTTCGACTCCGCTCAGGGCAGGCTTGGGGAGCTGTCCCCGCATCTTCATTCGCGACTCCATCTCCACCTTCATCCCCATCTTCATCTTCAGCTCCTCCTTCATCCTCCAGTGTTCGTTTCAAGGCGGTGGATGCCGTTGTTAACGGGGCGATTCAGGAGGGGACGATTCCTGGGGCGGTTTTGGTGGTGGGGCATGATGGACATGTGATCTATCGAAAGGCTTATGGGGCGCGGGCGTTGGAGCCACGGCGGGAAGTGATGACGCTGGATACGATTTTCGATGTGGCGTCGCTGACGAAGGTTATTGTGACGACGACAGCGGTGATGCAGTTGGTGGAGAAGGGGAAGGTAAGGCTGAATGATCCGGTGGCGAAATATTTGCCGGAGTTTGCGCAGAATGGCAAGGACGACATCACGGTGCGGCAGTTGCTGACGCACTACTCGGGGCTTGAGCCGGATCTGGATTTGAAGGTGGCGTGGGAAGGGAAGCAGACGGCTTACGGGATGGCGCAGGCGGAGACGCCGGAGGATCCTTCAGGGTCGAAGTTTTCTTATAGCGATATTAATTTTATTGTGCTCGGCGAAATTATAGAGCGCGTTTCCGGCGAGACGCTGGATGAGTATGCGACCAGGCATATTTTTGTGCCGTTGCAGATGTTGCATACGCGGTTTGTGCCACCGGCGGCGTGGCGGGCGAGGATTGCGCCGACGCAGTATGACGAGAATGAGCACATGCTACGCGGGGTGGTGCATGATCCGACGGCGCGGCGGATGGGGGGTGTGGCGGGTCATGCGGGATTATTTTCGACCGGGGACGACCTGGCGAAATTTGCCCAGGCGCTGCTGAGCGGCGGCGACGGAATTTTATCGACGATGTCGGTGGAGAAGATGACGCAGCCAGAGCAGCCTCCGGCGGCGCCGGTGCTGCGCGGGTTTGGGTGGGACATTGATTCTCCGTACTCGTCGAACCGGGGGGATTTATTGCCGGTGGGAGGGTACGGACATACGGGGTTTACCGGTACATCGATGTGGATGGATCCGACGACCAGGACTTACATTATTTTGCTGACGAATGCGGTGCATCCGCGGGGGAAGTCGAATGCGATTGGGTTGCGGTCGAAGGTAGCGACGGCGGTTGCAGCGGCGTTGCCGCTGACGACCAGCGAGAAAGAGGCGGCGCGCTGGCAGAGCATAACCGGCTACAACGAGGCGCAGAGCGCGGCGCGGAGGATGAACTCGCGCAATGGCAGCGTGAAGAGTGGGATTGATGTGCTGGAAGAGCATGGGTTTGACGTGCTGCAGGTTGCGGGGCGCAAGAAAAAGATTGGGGTGCTGACCAATCAGACGGGGATCGATCGCGATGGACTGCGAACGATCGATGTGCTGGCGCAGGCTCCGGGAGTTTCGCTGGAGGCGATCTTTAGTCCGGAGCACGGGGTAACGGGGACGCTGGATACGACCGACGTTGCGAATTCCAAGGATGGAGCCACCGGGGTCACCGTTTACAGCGTGTATGGGGCGAAGGACGCGCTGCGGCGGCCTCCAGCGGATGTGATGAAAACTTTGGATGCGGTTGTCTTTGATATTCAGGATGCGGGCGTGCGGTTTTACACCTATGAGACAACGCTGGGATATTTTCTGGAGGCGGCGGCGCAGGCGGGAGTTGAGATGATCGTGTTGGACCGGCCGGATCCGATCACGGGGGCGTTTGTGCAGGGTCCAGTGTCGGATGCGGGGCGGGAGAATTTCACGAATTATGGGACGGTGCCGGTGCGGCAGGGAATGACGATGGGCGAACTGGCGAAGATGTTTAATGCTGAGCGGAATATTAATGCGAAGCTGACGGTGGTGCCGATGGAAGGGTGGCAGCGCGGCGACTGGTTTGATTCGACAGGGCTGGCGTGGGTGAATCCGTCGCCGAATTTAAGAAGCGTGACCGAGGCTGGGTTGTATCCGGGCGTGGGTTTGATTGAAGGGACGAATGTTTCGGTGGGGCGCGGGACGGATACTCCGTTTGAGTTACTGGGCGCGCCCTGGATGAAGGGCAGGGAACTGGCGGCGTACTTGAATGGGCGCGGGATTGCGGGAGTGAGATTTGTGCCGGTGACCTTCACGCCGTTCGCGAGCAATTATGCGGGGCAGAAGTGTGAGGGCGTGAATATTGTTTTGACCGAGCGGAACGCGCTGGATGGGCCGGAGTTGGGGATTGAGTTAGCGGCGGCGCTGCAAAAATTGTATCCGGCGGATTTCAAGATTGGACGAATGACAGAGTTGCTAGTGAATCAGGAGGCGTTTGACGGGTTGATGGCGGGGAAGGATCCGCGGCGGATTGCGCAGGATTGGCAGGAGGGGTTGGAGAAGTTTGAGGTGGTGAGGAAGAAGTATTTGATTTATTAGGGCGCGAACGCAGCCCACTTCTCGCGCTAAGAACGCGCGAGAAATGGGGCACCCGCGGCTATCCCTACGCTGCGCCGCGGGTCGCATTTTTCCCCTTGCGGCTTGGTGTGGCAGACGTGGATGCAGGCACCCCGGCCAGCGCAAATTCGCATCCCAGGCGGTAGTGGCGTGGTATTCTCGGCCTGATGTGCTGGGCGAAGGGTCGCTCGGGAGGTAGACGATGCGAATACTTTTGACAGTTCTCCTGATATCGGGATTGGCGGCGGGGCAAGCGAACGCGCCGAAGGCGGACGGCGCGGCTGTGAATTCCACTCCAGCGATGACGACGAGTTCCGCGCCGGGCGCGCCTTCTGCGGTGGTCGATCCCAACGTAGTTACGATTCCGGCGGGGACCAAGATTCCGTTGTCTCTCGCTCAGGCCATCTCGACTAAGAATGCGCACGAGGGCGATGCGGTTTATGCCACCACGGCGTTTCCGTTTGTGGTGAACGAGCGCGTGATTATTCCGGCGGGGTCTTACATTCAGGGAACGATTTCGCATGTGGAGCGCGGCGGGCGGATGAAGGGGCGGGCGGAGATATTGATGCACTTTACGTCGATGATTTATCCCAGCGGGTACACCGTGATGTTGCCGGGATCGGTAGAGAATACGCCGGGTGCGGATAATAAATCGGTGAAGGATGAGGAAGGGACGATTCAGCAGGATAAGGATACGGGGAAGAAGATCGAGGACGCGGCGAAGGGTGGAGTCTATGGAGGCTCAGGCGGCGCGTTGGCGGGCGGGCTTGCGGGCGGACTGAATGGCGCGAGGATTGGAGCCGGCGCGGGCGCCGCGGCCGGGATTGGCTGGGCGCTGTTGAAGCGCGGGAACGATGTGAGGCTGGACGTAGGAACGTCGATTGAGATGGAGATCCAAAGGGCGATCACGGTGGATGCGAGACGGATTGCGGTGGCGCGGGCTGCGCCCTGAAAGCGGGAATCAAGCGGAAGGACTAAAGACAACAACAAAGTCGAAAGCAGCGGACAGGAGTGTCCGCTCCACACGGGCAATTCCGCACGGGCAAGCCTCGGCGTCTTTTCATATCATTTCAAGCTAAACAGGGCATTCACGTGGGCCGTTACGGTTACGGTTTGCGGGGTGAATCCCTCGGTGGGAGCGGGCGTGGCATTGGCCACGGCGGCCATGGGACGGGCCATGCGGGGGGCGACGAGGCGCGGGTTTTCGAAGGTGTCGACGGAAGCGTAGGAAAGTTCTCCCACGGCGCGGCCGCTGGCGCGGGCGATGGCGTCGGCGGAGTTGCGAGCGCGGCGGTAGGCATCTTCCACAGCTTTGTTCTTGGCCTCGTCAATATTTTCCAGAGTGTAGTTCAGGGTTTGAGTTTCGCTGACGTTGGCATCGGCGAGTTGCTGGGTGATGGGGCCGATCTTGGAAAAATCTTTGAGTTTGAGCGTGACGTCGGTGGTGACGCGGTATCCGATCACTTTTTGTTTAGGATTTTTCCAGTCGTACATGGGTTGAACCGTTAGAAATCCGACGTTGGCGGCTTTGGGTTCGATACCGTTGGCGTGGAGCACCTGGCGAACTTGATCGGCTTCCGTGGAGGCGTGCTGATAGGCGGCCTGAGAGGAATCGTCCTGCACCGAAATGTTGAACTGAATGATGGCGGTGTCGGGAGCGGATTCAAATTTGCCGTCGGCGCCGACGTAAATGGAGTTGGGAAGCGCGGTGATGGCCGGATGTTCCTGGGTGAAGGATGCGGTGGTAAGCAGGAAGAGTGTAGTGAGAACGAATGCGAATTTCATAGAAGTGTCTCCGGCGAATCCGGTCTTCAATTGTAAGTCCCGCAGGGGCTGAAGCCCTAAAGTAGTTGTGAAGCAATCGCAGCGTGAAGTGCTGCGCCACCCAAAGGCGGAGCCGCATTAGATCACCTAATAGAACGAGGTGGTACAGGGAACTTGCGGTCGGCGCGTCCTTGCAAATCCGGATTCAGGGGGACGTATAGAAACGCCTTGCGAGCTGGAGGTAGGACAGGTTGAAAGCGATGCTTCGACTGCGTAAATGGTTCGCGTTCGCGAAGCATTTACTTCGCTCAGCATGACAGTTCGTTGAGTTCTGCGTGAGCCGCGACATTTCGTCGCTACGGTGTCTAGGAGCCTTTGGCGCTGGCGGAGTAGCTGAAGGGATAGGACTGAGCGTTGATCTCGCGGCGGAGGTCCTCGAAGATGTCATCGGGCATCTTGGAAAAAACTTCGACGACCTCGGGATCAAACTGGCGGCCGGTCCAATCCTGAATCTCCTTGCGAGCTTCGACCAGAGTTCTGGCAGGACGATAAGGACGGTCGGAGATGATGGCATCGAGGGTATCGGCGACGGAGAAGATGCGCGCGCCCAGGGGAATTTCGGTGCCCTTGAGGCCGCGAGGATAGCCGCTGCCGTTGAAGTGCTCCTGGTGGGAATAAACGATGTCGCAAGCTTCGGCGAGGAAGGGGATCTTTTTGAGCATCTGGTAGCCGTGATAGCAGTGCTCTTTCATGATGGCGCGCTCCTCGTCGTTGAGTTTTCCGGGTTTGCGCAGGATGTTATCGGGGATGGCCATTTTGCCGATGTCGTGGAGGAAAGCGCCGCGGGCGATGACGAGGATCTGTTCGCGGGGTACGCCCATGGCACGGGCGATGGCGATAGTAAAGGCGGTAACGCGGCGCGAGTGGCCTTCGGTTTCGGCGTCCTTAAGATCGAGGGCGTCGCCGAGAGCTTGCAGCGTGATGTCGTAGGAGCGCTCCAGATCAGACATGGCGGCCTGAAGTTGGTCAGTGCGGGCTTCGACTAAAGACTCGAGATTGGTTTGATAAGTGCGGTTTTCGACCTTGAGGCGGCGATTCTCAAGAGCCCGGCCCACGGCATTTAATAACTGTTCGCGTTCGAAAGGCTTGAGCAGATAGTCGTAGGCGCCATTGCGAATGGCGGCGAGGGCGACAGAAATATCGTGGACCGCGGTAACCATCACCACTGGCATGTCCGGAAATTTTTCCTTGGTGCGCTCCAGCAAACCGATGCCATCGAGATCGGCCATCATCAGGTCGGAGAGCATGAGTTCGAATACCTCGCCGGAATCGAGCAGGGCGAGGGCTTCCATGCCGGAGCTGGCCTGTTTCCATTTGTAACCAGCGGCAGCGAGGATGGCGCAGACAATCTCGCGGATTGCCTCTTCGTCGTCAACGACAAGAATGCGGTCTGGCATAGCTGTGCAAGTATACTCTCGGCGATTCTAGCTTTTTCGGCAGGTACCGAAAGTAACCATCATGGTCCGGAAAACGCATCACTTACGGGCAAAGGCATGGTATTCAGAAGCAGGGCATAGTTACGTCTGGAACGCATGCCTAAAACAAGATGAACGCTTCTCTCTGGTCGATTTGGAATACCGCACAGCCTGCGCTCGCCGGGTTGAAGGCCGGGGAGTGGGCGCTGCTCGTTATGTTGGGCGCATCGCTGCTGGTGCTCTCCGCACTGCGCGAGCGGTATCTTTGCGTTTGGACGGGAGGGTGGGCATTACTATTTGCGTCAGGTCTGGCGGGTGCGCACGGGGTTGGAATGGGGATTCCGGCGCGCTATGTTCCGGCGGTTGAGCAAGCGGTGTTTGTGCTGGCAGTGGGTCTGTTGGCGGGCGCAGTGCTGCTTTATATCCGGGCGCGGAATCTGCTGGCGCCTCTGACGGCAATTGCGGTGAGCGTAGCGGGATTTGCCGTGCTGCGGGTGCTGCTGTGGCCTGATTTGCTGCCTTTGCGGGTCGCTCTGGAAGTCTCCTACCGAATCATTCTGTTGACCGCGGCAATTGGATTGTTGCGAGCCCGGCGCGGACGTTGGGAACTTTCATCCTGGCTGCTGGCTGCCTGCCTTCTGCTGCCGCATTTGAATTGGGCGCCCTTCACCAACCAGATTCCGGCCGAAATTGTTGTGACGGCGAATATGCTGCTGGGACTGAGCATGTTGCTGGTGGTGTTTGAGGAGGCCGGGGCGCGCGGCAGGCGATTGCGCGTGTTGCGGAAATTGACTGAGAGTGTGGTGCTGGCGCAACAGCAGGGCGCGATGATGGAAGCAGCGCTAGGAGAATTGCAGCGTGTGACCCAGAGCAAGGCTGCATGGTTCCGGCTGATTGAGGGCGGACATCTGGTGGCGACGCATGCGGTGGGGGTCTCGACCGACTTTTTGCGCGAAGCGGGTCTGGCAGAGCTGAGCGAGGGCGCGTCGCAGACGCTGGAGCGGGGAAAACCGGTGACGGCGCATCGGGCGGGAGCGAATCCGGAAGATGCCAGGTGGCTGAAGCCGGAAAAGATTTTGTACGTGGTGATGGTGCCGGTGCTGGGGAAGAAATCGGCGATTGGATTACTGGTTCTGGGTAGTAGTCGAGCGAGACAACTGACGTTTGAGGAACTGGAATTTCTGGAAACCTGCGGACGGCAGTTGGGAATCGCGATTGAGAATTTCCGGCTGCTGGAACAGGCTTTGCGTTCGCAACGGCAGTGGAGAAACACGTTCGATTCAGTGCACGACATAATCGTGGCGCATGACGCGGAGTACCGCATTATCAAGGCTAACCAGATTCTGCTGGAGCAGGTAGAAATGGCTTCGGCCGATGTGATTGGCAGCACTTGCGAATCGGTTCTGCCGCACCGTCTGGGGGAATGGACTGGTTGCCCTTACTGCGCACGCGGGGGAGAGGCCATCAGCGAAGGCGCCGACCCGTGCTTTGGCGGTTATTCCATGGTCTCCACTTCTTCCTATACGGAGCAGGGAAGCAAGCAGAAGGGAACCATCCACATTGTTCGCGACATCACGGAGCGACGGTCCGCGGAAGAGAAATATCGATTGCTGTTCGATCAGGTGCAGGAGGGCGTGTACGTGGCAACGCCCACGGGACGCCTGCTCGACTGCAACGACGCGTTTGTGAACATGCTGGGGTACGACAAGCGGGAAGAGTTGCTGACCTTGAATCTGGACGAAGACATCCGGGTGGACGCGGGCCAGCGCGAGGCCTTCCGGAAAGATATTGAGCAACACAATTACGTGCGCAATTTTGAAGTCACGATGCGGCGCAAGAATGGAACTTTGCTGCTTTCGGCCGAGAGCAGTTTCGCTACGCGGGATGCGGCGGGGAGAATCGAACGCTTTCAAGGGTTCGTGCTGGATGTGACCGAGAAGCGGCGGACTGAAGATGAGATGCGGCGGCGCAATCGCGAACTGAATGCGCTGAATGCGATGGCGGTGGTGGCGACGCAATCATTCGATCTGGATGAAATTCTGAATCTGACGCTGCGGCAGGTGGTTTCATTGTTCGGGGCGGAGAGTGGAGCGGTTTATCTATCAGACACCGATGCGCCGACCTTCCGCCGCCGGGCCGCGTGGGGGCCGCGCAGCCGCGACAAGTCGCGGCCGGCGGAAATCAGTTTCGCCGACGGCTTTGGAGATCTGGTGATGCGGTCGCGAGCCGAGGTGATCACGGCCGAGTATCTGCCGCACCTGACGGGCGCAGTGGCCAAGTTCATCCGCTCCGACAGCGATGGATCGTGGATCTGGGTGCTGTTCTGGGGCAAGGACAGCCCGATCGGCATGATGGGATTGCGCAGCCAGGCGGAGTACGAATACTCCAGCGGGGAAGAAAACTTGATGGTGGCGATCAGCCGGCAGTTGGCCACCACGATTGAAAAAGTTCGTCTGTATGAAGAGACGTGCAAAGCGTATGAAGATTTGCGGCGCACGCAGGAACAACTTCTGCAGAGCGAGAAAATGTCGGCGGTGGGTCAGTTGATTGCGGGGGTGGCGCACGAACTGAACAATCCGCTGACCGCGATTCTCGGCTATGCGCAACTGCTGGAGAGCGAAGGTTTAAACGAACGCGCGCAAGACTATGTGGCCAAGATGTTCAAGCAGGCGCAGCGCACGCACCGGGTAGTGCAGAATTTGCTTTCGTTCGCGCGGCAGCGGAAGCCGGAGCGGGCGGAAGTGGATATCCGGAAAGTCCTGGATGAAACTCTGGCGCTGCGCGATTACGACCTGAAGGTGAACAACATTGTGATGGAGAAAGATCTGGGAGCGCAGCCCGCGCTGGTGGTGGCCGACCCGCACCAGATCGAACAGGTATTTTTGAACATCATCAACAATGCCGTCGACGCGGTGCTGGAGACGGGACGATCGGGCAAGCTGAAGATCCGGGTGTATTGCCAGAGGGGCGAAGTGTGCGCGCAGTTTACCGACGACGGGCCGGGGATTAAAGATCCCAAGAGAATTTTCGATCCGTTCTACACCACGAAAAGTGTGGGTAAAGGAACGGGGTTGGGCCTGAGTATCTGTTATGGAATTGTGAAGGAGCATGGCGGCGATATTACCGCGCACAATGCGGCGGAGGGTGGAGCCGTGATCGAAGTGCGCCTGCCCATGGCAGCCACGGGGGAAGTGGCGGCGGAAGCTGTTCCTTCGGTGGCGCCGCGGCGAGAAGGAGCCATTCAAGGCAGGGTTCTGCTGGTGGAGGAGGAAGAAGCTGTGCTGGAGTTTGAGCGCGATGTGCTTATCGGAGCGGGCGCCAGTGTGGTGACGGCTTCGCGCAGTGAAGATGTCAAGACGCGCCTGCTCTCAGAGCCGTTTGATTTGCTAATTATGAACGGCAAAATGCCGGCAGACTGGAACGCGAAAGAAGCCTACCACTGGCTGAAACAGAACTGCCCGGAGATGGAGCGGCACGCGCTGTTTACGTTCTCAAACGGCGTGGAGCCGGGGGACGAGCGGGCATTCCTGCAAGAAAACGACGTGCCCTATCTGGTGAAGCCGTTCGAAGTAGCCGAGCTGATTTCGCAAGCCAGGCGCTTGCTGCAAAAAGCGCAAGCGGCGACGGCTTCGGCTGACTGACGATTCACAGGCAGAAAATTAGAGTTGTGCGCGCAGGCTCTTCACCAATCGGCGGAGGGCTTTTTCGTTGCGCTTGTACCAGCGCCATTGGCCCTGCTTGGCGGCCTCGACCAGCCCGGCTTTGGTGAGGATCGCCATGTGATGCGAGATGGTCGGCTGCGAAAGATGAACGCGCTCTTCGATATCTCCCGCGCACAGACCTGTGTATTTTCCGAGCGAAGGCGCACCCGATGAACCGGCGCCGCGCAGTTTGAGCGCCTGCAGGATGCGGCGGCGGGTGGGGTCTGCGATCGCGTGCAGCGTCTGATTGAGAGAGGTGGGGGGCGTGGTCATGGGTTGGACTAGGAATATCTGCTAAATCGACGCTTGTCAATATGAAGAAGAGTCAGGAGCGCCTCGCCAGCAACATGCATCGGCTGCGAGATGAAAACCGTGAGCGGCGATCCCGACCCAAAGCATGTGAGCACCAGCTACGTAGAGCGCCACAACTTGAGCATGAGAATGTGCATGAGGCGATTTACCAGATTGACCAATGCATTCTCAAAGAAAATTCAGAATCACGCGGCTATGGTTGCGATCTAAGCAGTACACTACAACTTCGCCAGAATCCACAAGACGCTGAGGATCACTCCGGCAATGGCTTGCGGCCTGAGCGACCATGTTTGGAGCTTGGAAGAAATCGTCATGATGGCCGACGGCTACATGCCGAAAAACCAGCGCCGCGCGGCCCTTACAAGAAACGCACAGTTTAGGAGCTTACCCATGATTGTAGTTGTCTCAATTGTATATCTAATTTCTCTTGGAGCGGTTTGCGTAATTGCCCTTGAACTTGCGCGTGTCCGCGCTGTCGTCACAGATAGACTCAGCAGTATTGCAGAGGCTCTGTGGCGCATACGAGATGAACTCTCCGAGGCCAACAAACGCAGCAAAATTTCAAACTGAGGCACTACCGAGAGTCAGGAGCGCTGCCGCGCGGCCCGCAGCCACTCGATGCGAGTGAACTCGAGATAACGCACGTCACTTTCGGGCAGGGAGCAATTGGATTGTTCCAGCTGCAGGGCCAGCGTGCCGCCGCGGATCCAGTAACCAGTTTCGTCCTGCTTGAGAATCGTCGAGTCAAGGGGGTCCATGCCGTGCAGCTTGAAGATGACACGGCGGTTCAGCAGGGGCACAGGCTTCATAAGGGAACTTCACTTCTTGAGGATCGGGTTGTATCCGTCGTTGACCAGGCGCGAGCGCATGGCTTCTGCCTCTTTGATGTCGGCGAAAGGTCCGAGCTGAACGCGAAAAAGCTTGTCGGTGGAGTTGGCGACAAAAGCGGGATATTGTTTTTTCTTGAGCGCCTCGACGAGGGACTCGGCGTCTTCTTGTTTAGTGACGGCCGCGACCTGGACGAAGTATCCGCCCATGGGGATTGGAGCCATGGGGTCGGGAGGATTGGCCGCTGAAGACGATTGGGTTTGCGTGGCGGTGGAAGGTGCGGCCGCAGAAGAATCAGGCTGGTTGGCCGGGGGCGCAGTGGAACCCGAGTCGGAGGTGGCCGGAGTCAGTTGGGCATTGGTGTCCTTCTGCTCGACTGACTTGTAAAAGGTCATCGGCGGAGTGGATTGGCCGGCGGGTGCGCCGGCGGGTTTGGCGCGGCTGGAGGTGGTTTGCGGCTGAGTCACCGAGCTGAGCGAAGTGAGTCCGGCGTCTGACTTGCGGCCGAGTGTGTAGCCCAGCGCGAAAAAAACCGCGCATACCATCACCAGGCCGAAGAACAGGCCCAGCAGTTTTGCCGTACCTAATGTGATTTCGGTGTCTTGTGATGAATCCACGACAATGTACCTCGGGGGCTAAAGCCCGCTTCCAACGCACACTTTTATCGCAGCGCTGAAGCGCTGCGCCAGTCAAAAACTGCGCCAGTCAAAAACTGCGCCAGTCAAAAACTGCGCCAGTCAAAATACTGCTCCAACTCAAAATCTCGCGAGCCTAAAATCTGCTACGCGGACTTGGCGGCTGGCGTTTGGTCGTTCGTTTTACCGAGTATCTTCTGCAGGCCGGAGAAAAAATCCACGGGAACGGGAAAGATCACGGTGGTATTTTTCTCGACGCCGATTTCGGTCAGAGTCTGCAAGTAGCGGAGTTGCACGCTGACGGGCTCGGTCGCCAAAAGATGCGCGGCATCCACGAGGCGCTGCGCAGCGGAGAACTCGCCCTCCGCGTGAATAATCTTGGATCGCTTTTCGCGCTCGGCCTCGGCCTGCTTGGCCATGGCGCGCAGCATGGATTCCGGCATGTCGACCTGCTTGACCTCGACGTTTGCCACCTTCACGCCCCAGGGAGCGGTGTGCTGGTCGAGTATGCTTTGCAGGCGCAGGTTGATCTTTTCGCGGTGGGCGAGAAGTTCGTCGAGTTCCTGCTCACCGAGCACGGAGCGCAGGGTTGTCTGGGCGAATTGCGAAGTCTGGTAAACGTAATTGGAAACTTCCACCACGGCTTTGCTGGGATCGATGACGCGCAGAAAGATGACGGCGTTTACCTTCAGCGTAACGTTATCGCGGGTGATGATATCTTGCGGCGGGACTTCGAGGGCTTCCTGGCGGAGCGAAACCCGCACCATGCGGTCGATCGGGGCAAATACCAGAATCACTCCCGGGCCTTTGTCGGCGCTCAAGAGGCGGCCAAGGCGAAAAATAACTCCACGTTCGTACTCGGCTAATATCTTGACGGAGCTGAGCAAGTAGAGGACGACGATGATGATGACAATGGTGGTGAAGCCGAAACCGATTTCCATAGGAATATCTCCTGCTGCTCGAACCCACACCGCTACTGAGGCGGATTGTAACGCAATGACGGCACGAGGGCGCGGAATTCGGACGCTGACAGTTGCTTGCGTTGGTGCGCGGGCCGATCAGGGAACAGCGAGCGCCGAAGCGGGTCGCATCACCGCGAGCGGTTCCACCTGCAGCAGTAGGCCATTCACCCTTCGGACCACAACCGACTGTCCGGCAGCCACGTTGGAGGAGGAGATGGCGTCCCACAGTTCGCCATGAACGAATATCTTGCCTCGGGGAGAAAGTGCGGTTTCGGCAATGCCGGTCTCACCCACTAGTCCCTGTGCGCCGGAAACCATTTTATTGCGGCGAGCTTTAAGGGCGATGCTCATCAGGAATGCGGTGATCAAGCCGAGCGGAATGCTGACCGCGAGGGCGGTGAGCAGGTGAACGCGCATTTCCGGAATGGGGGAATCGACGAGAAGCAAGCCGCCGAGGGTGAGCAGGGCAATGCCGCCAACGGTCAGCACGCCATGGCTGGCAAATTTAGCTTCCGCGGCGAAAAGCGCGAACGCCCCCAGAATGAGCACCAGCGCCGCGAAGCGAGTAGGCAGCAGGTTCAGAGCGAAGGCCGCGATCAACACGAAGACGACGCCGACGGTTCCAGGAACGACCGCGCCGGGATGATTGAATTCCGCGTAGAGAGCCAGGGCGCCGATCGCGAGCAGAATGAAGGAGATGTTTGGGTCCATCAAATAGCCGAGAATGCGTTCCTTGAGCGTCATGCCGAAAGGAGTGACGGGCTGGCCGGAGATTTTCAGGGAGACTTCCTGGCCATTGAAGCGCTTGAAAGTTTTATTCTCCATCTGACGAAAAAGATCTGCTTCGCTGGAAGCTACGTAGTCGATCAGATGTTGCGAGAGAGCTTCCTGCTCGGTAAAGGATTTGGACTCGAGCACGGCGCTGACCGCGACCTCAACATTGCGGCCTCTTCTGGAGGCGACCGAGCGCATGAGAGCGGCAGTGTCGTTCTCCATTTTGCGCTTCATCTCGTCATCGACCTTGGGAGCGAGCGGGCCGATCAAGACGGGATGCGCCGCGCCCGCATTGGTTCCGGGAGCCATGGCGGCGACGTCGGCCGCTTCGAGGATGAAGATTCCCGCCGAACCGGCGCGGCTGCCCGTGGGGGTGACGTAGAGGATGACGGGAACGGAGGAGTTCGTGATCTTATTGATAATCTCGCGAGTGGATTGGACGAGACCTCCGGGAGTATTGATCTCGATCAATACAGCCAGATCGTTGCGGCGTTGAGCTTCGTCGATCGCGCGGGAAATATATTCCTCGGTAATCGGCTGGATGGTATCGTTGACGACAATCTTGAGAACTTCGGCACGAGAGAACGGAGTGAGAAGCAAAGCGGCGGCCAGGCCGAGAAGCATTCGCGAAATCAGAGCAGTTTTCATGAGTCGCTGATCGCCTCATTAGTATTAGTATTCTTACTCTTATTTGTCGATTGCAACAGTTATTTCTGGTGAAGCTTTGCGGGGACCGTGATCGGAAGGCGTGGCGCTCCAGCCGGGAAGACTGGTTCCGCCAGTGATGAGGCGAGCGCCGCGCTCGTAAGTGAAATACGACCACGCCCATTGGATAAAGACCAGCACGCGGTTCTGAAAGCCGATGAGGAAAAGAATGTGGACGAACAGCCATGCCAGCCAGGCTAAGAAGCCGGAGATGTGAATCTTGCCGAACTGCGCCACCGCGGCGGCGCGGCCAATGGTGGCAAGGCTGCCTTTGTCGCGATAGTGGAAAGGCGGACGGGGCGCGGGTTTGGCGTGAAGCGCTGGGTTTGCGGCGAGTTCCGTTTTCGCGTGAAGCTCACGACGAATCAGCCTGGCGACGTAGCGGCCTTCGAGAATGGCGACGGGCGCCACGCCGGGCAGCAGATTTCCCGAGGCATCTTTCAAAGCGGCAAGATCTCCGATGACGAAAACTTCAGGATGGCCAGGAAGGCTGAGATCAGGTTCGACGAGCACGCGTCCGGCGCGATCGATGGGCACGCCGAGCTTCTTGCCGAGCGGCGAGGCGGCAACGCCCGCGGCCCAGAGAATGACGGCTGCGTTCATCCGCGTGTCACCCATGTAGATGACGCCAGGCTCAATCTTGGTGACCATGGTGGAAGTGCTTACTTCTACGCCTAAGCGGCGCAGTTGTTCGAGCGCGCTGCGCGAGAGATCTTCCGGATACACAGGGAGAACGTGCGGACCGCCCTCTACGAGATGGATGCGTGCGCGGCGCGGATCAATGGTGCGGAAATCATTGGCCAGGGCATGGCGGCAGATCTCGGCGAGGGTTCCGGCGAGCTCAACTCCGGTGGGACCGGCGCCGACGACCACGAAGTTCAGGGGATCGTTGCCTTCGCCCGCGGCTGCGCGGCGTTCCGCGAGCTCGAAGGCGAGCAGAACGCGGCGGCGAATTTCAATCGCGTCCTCAATGGTCTTGAGGCCGGGCGCGAGTGGTTCCCATTCTTCGTGGCCGAAATAGGCATGTCTGGCGCCGGCGGCGACGATGAGCGAATCGTAAGGCATTTCCTGCTCCGCCGTTTGCACGACGCGGCGTTCCAGGTCGAAGCTGGTAACCTCGGCCATCAGCACCTCGATGTTTTGGTGACGGCTGAGGATGGAGCGTATGGGCGCGGCGATCTCGCCCGGCGAAAGACCGGCTGTAGCCACCTGATAGAGCAGAGGCTGGAAGGTGTGATAGTTTTTTTGGTCGATCACGGTAATGCTTACGGGCGCGCCAGCCAGCTTCTCGGCAGCGTTCAGGCCGCCGAAGCCTGCCCCCACGATCACCACGCGGTGCGCGGTTTGATCTGCAGTCTTGCCGTTCATTTGTCTACTCTATAAGATTCAGCGCGATGGCAATGGGACCCATAAATTCGGCCGCGGATCGAAATCCGGCTTGGGTACTGTGGCTTGTCCCGTCGGTCAGCGACCTGTTCTTCGTTGCGCTGCTGGGGATGCTGGTTTTCACAAATCTTTCAGTGCGATTACTGGGCGACGCCGGAATTGGCTGGCATATTCGCACCGGCCAACTCATTCTGGCGACGCATTCAGTTCCACGCGTCGATCCGTTTTCCGCAAGTATGACGGGCCAGCCCTGGTTCGCCTGGGAGTGGTTGTACGACGTGCTTGTGGGATGGCTGAATCGAGCGGCGGGACTGAACGGCGTGGTGTTGTTCACTGCGGTGATCATCGCGACAGTATTTTCCTGGACGTTCCGGCTGCTGGTGCGGCGGGGAACGAATGTTTTGCTGGCGCTCATCCTGGTGCTGCTGGCGGCCTCGGCGGCAATGATTCATTTTTTCGCACGGCCACACGTGGTGAGCTGGCTGTTCACGATCGTGTGGTTCTGGGCGTTGGAATCGCCGGAGGAAGGCTGTGATTCCGGATCCCGGGGCGCCTGGCTTATCTGGTTTTTGCCCCTGACGATGCTGGTTTGGGTGAATGTGCATGGCGGATTTCTGGTGGGCTTTGTACTGCTGGGAATTTATTGGGTCTGCGCGGTGTGGGAATGGTTCGGCTTGAGTCTGAACCTGACGGGAGGGTCGTTCGAAGATGTTTTGCGGGGGATCCGCGCGGGCCGGCGGGTCAGGACGCTGACTCTGGCGGGCTTGCTGAGCGCAGCCGCGACAATGGTGAATCCTTACGGATTGAAATTGCATGTTCACATCTATCGGTATCTTACGAATCGCTTTCTGATGAATCACATTGACGAGTTTCAATCTCCGAATTTCCATTATGTAGCGCAGAAATGTTTTGCCGGATTGCTGCTGCTTACGTTGGTGGCTTTGGCGGTGAAAAGGCGCGAGGCCAGCGCGACTCATTTTCTGGTGGTTTTGTTCGCGGTGTATTCCGGGCTGTACGCCTCGCGCAATATTCCGGTGTCGGCGTTGTTACTGATTCTGGTGATTGGACCCTGGTTGTCGGATGCGATAGACCGGCTTGCAGCCAGATTCGCAGACCAAGGCCTGAAGTTGCAACGGCTCAACTTTGTCTCCACGCCATTCCTGCAGCGGATGAAGGCGGTCGAGCTGAGCTTGCGCGGCCACGTTTGGCCCATCGCTGCGATTGTGTTTACGTGCTGGATCGCGGCGCATGGCGGCAAGTTAGGAACGGCGGCGCTGATGGACGCGCACTTTGACACCAAGCGCTTTCCCGCAGCCGCATTGGATTATCTGCAAAAGCAGAATGTGCGGAGCCCGCTACTGAGTCCTGACGATTGGGGCGGTTATCTCATCTACCGGCTTTATCGTTATTCTGATTCTGATCTTTATCCTGATCCTGATCATCCTTATCCTGATCCTGGAATAAAAGTGGTGATCGACGATCGCCACGATTTCTACGGAGAGGAGTTTCTCAAGTCCTACTTGAAGATGATGCATGCGGAGCCGGGCTGGGAAGAGTTTCTGGAGAGCCACCCGTCGCGTGTGATTGTGCCCAAGAACTCTACTTTGGCCAACCTTCTGGGCGTGACGGCCGGCTGGCAGCGCGTGTATAGCGACGATGTTGCGGCGGTTTTTGCGCAAACTCCGGCGAAACGGCGGTAGGCCCGCAAATGCTGAAGCCAGAGTCTGAGCCTGCAAACATCCTCATGCCTGATAAACTTTGTGCGTGTCGCGACTCACTCATCTGGAATGCACACGCTGCGGCGAGCACTATCCCGCCGACCGTCCTCAAACCGTTTGTCTGAAAGATGGCGGCATTCTTTATGCTCGCTACGATCTTGCCGCCATCAAGAAGAATTTCTCGCCGGCAAGCCTGCTTCCGCTTGCTCCCACCATGTGGCGATACGATGCTGTTCTTCCCCCAGCCACGCCGGTCTCTCTGGGTGAAGGGTTCACGCCGATGTTGCGCAGCCGGGAGTATCCGAAAGTTTTTATCAAAGACGAAGGGCTGAATCCCACGGGCTCTTTCAAAGCGCGCGGACTTTCCGCGGCAGTTACCATGGCGCGGCATTTTGGTCTGAAGAAGCTGGCTATCCCGTCTGCTGGAAATGCGGCCGGAGCGCTTGCGGCGTACGCCGCCGCTGCCTCCATTGAAGCGCACATCTTTATGCCGAAAGATGTGCCCATGGCGAATCGAATCGAGTGCGACTACTACGGCGCGCAGGTCACGCTGGTCGATGGGCTGATTTCCGATTGCGCCCGCAAAGTCGCCGATCTGAAAGAAACTTTCGCGTGGACGAGAGAGGGGTGGTTCGACGTTTCCACCACCAAGGAGCCTTATCGTGTCGAGGGCAAAAAGACGATGGGCTATGAAGTGGCCGAACAGCTGGGATGGAAACTTCCGCAAGGAATTATTTATCCCACCGGGGGTGGGGTAGGCCTGCTGGGGATGTGGAAGGCCTTCGATGAGATGGAGCAGCTGGGCTTCATCGGCTCGGAGCGCCCGAACATGATTAGCGTGCAGGCTTCGGGATGCGCGCCGATTGTGAAAGCGTGGGATGAAGGCCGGGCTTCGGCGGAAATGTGGACGAATGCGTCGACGGTTGCGTCAGGCTTGCGGGTTCCAAAACCTTATGGCGACTACCTGATTTTAGAAATCCTGAAAAAAAGTGGAGGGCTGGCCCTAGCCGCCACCGACGCGGAAATTCTGGACGCCACCCGGCACTGGGCGAAAGTTGAGGGGGTTTTTGCGGCTCCGGAAGGTGCAGCATCGCTGGTGGCATATCAAAAGTTGCTGGCCAGTGATTTCTTCAGCGCCGATGACACGGTCGTGCTGTTCAATACTGGCTCCGGCCTGAAATATCTAGACGTGCTGGATACGGCTGGTGTGGCACGGACGCCCGCGCCCGCGTCGAGGCCGATTGCGGGCATTATCGGGCCATATTAATCGGGCCATATTAATCGGGTGGGGCGGACGTTCTTGCTGGCGACGCTTGTAGGCGGCGGATTGCAGCGAGGGCTAGAACAGTTTATTTTTGAAATCTTTTTCGGCCAGACCCACGCTCTCTGGCCGGCCGAGATCACGCCAATAATATTCATCGGCACGAAAGCCGATGATTTGTTTTCCCTGCTCTGCGAGCCGCAAATAAGAAGTAACAATCGAAAAAGTTCCGTCTTCAGTCATCATCGAAAGCAGACGCGGCGAGATTACGTGGATACCGGAAAAAGCCAGTGCCTGCATCTGAAGGTGCGGAGAGGTTCGAACAAATTCCGCTTGCTGATTGGGACTGGATAGTCGACCGCCGAGCCGAAGCTGCTCATCAAACAGCAAGTATCGAGATGTTTCCCGCGCCTGCACCGCCAGGGTAGCCATCGCCTTGCGCTCGTTGTGAAACTGCACCATGCGCGCAAGATCGATGGTGCTGATTACGTCGACATTGTGCAGGATGAACGGTTCATCCCGACGACTGGGGTCCTCCAGAAAAAACCAGGCAGCTTTTTTCAATCCGCCGCCGGTATCGAGCAACGTGTCTTCGCGCGAGACTTCAATCTGCATGTCGAAGTTATGGTGCGCGTTCAGGTAGTCGACCAACATGTCGGCGAAGTGATGAACGTTGATGATTACCTGGCGAACTCCGAACTGGCGCAAGCGCGACAATGTGATCTCCAGCAGCGTGCGACCCCCAATTTCCACCAGCGCCTTGGGACGATCGTCGGTGAGTGGCCGCAGGCGCGTGCCCAGTCCGGCGGCCAGAATCATGGCTTTCATTGCTTCGGATTCTCCAGTTCGCGATGGTGCAGGGCTACCTCGACTCCATTTCGTCCACGCAAACGTCTGGCCACCTGCTCCGCCAGATAGACCGAGCGATGTTGGCCACCGGTGCAGCCAAACGAAACCATCAAGTTCTTAAATCCGCGGCGCTGATACTCGCTCACGCTAGCATCTACCAGCGACATGACGCTGGCCAGGAACTGATGGACGCTTTGTTGCTGATTGAGGAAGTCGATGACGGGAGCGTCTTTGCCGGTGAGTTGTTTGAAGCGCTCTTCGCGTCCGGGATTGGGAAGGCTGCGGCCATCGAAAACAAATCCGCCGCCATTTCCGCTCTCATCTTTTGGCAGGCCGCGATGAAATGAAAAGGAAAATATTCGCACCGTAAGGCTGTCGGCTTCGGAGGCCAGGGCCTGCAGTTTCTCAGATGCCAGCATGCTGTTGAAGGCCTCCATCAGCGTGGGCAGCGCGATGGGCAGCTTGACGTTGTGGGAGAGCCAGCGCAGATTCTTCAGCGCGTAGGGGACGCTCTGCAGAAAGTGCGCCTTGCGCTCGTAGAAACCGCGAAAGCCGTACGCCCCCAACGCCTGCAGGATGCGCACGTAGACGTACGCGTAATAATGATGCAGGAAGGTTTCGCGCTCTACTTTTACGAAGACCGAAAGCTTTTCGATATAGAGATCGAGTAGCTGCTGGCGCAATTCCGGAGGCAGATCGGCCTTGGCGTCGTAGAGAAGGGAAGCGACGTCGTACTGGAGAGCGCCCTTGCGGCCGCCCTGGTAGTCGAGAAAGAACGGCTGGCCGTCACGCAGCATGATGTTACGGGACTGGAAATCGCGGTACATAAAGTAATCGCGTGGGGCACTCAGCAGAAAGTTCGTCAGCCGGTCGAAGTCGTCTTCCAGCGCCTGCTCGTTGAAAGGAATTCCGGCGAGGCGCAAGAAATAATACTTAAAGTAGTTCAGATCCCAGGCGATCGACTGCCGGTCAAAGCTGTCGCGGGGATAACAAACGGCATAATTCAGGTCGCGGCCGGCCTCAACTTGAAAACGTGGCAGCAGGGCTACGACTTTGCGATACGCTTCCACCGCTTGCGGTGCGATGTTCTCGCCGCTGCGATGTTTCGAGAGGAACTCAAAGAGCGAGGTGTCGCCGAAATCTTCTTCCAGATAAGCGCCGTGGTTTAAGTCTTCGCCGTAAATTTCTGGCACGGGCAGGCCGTGCCGGCGAAAATGGCGGGAAAATTCCAGGAAGGCCGCGTTCTCTTCGCGAACGTTGTACAGAATCCCTATCGCACTGGCTTGCTCGCTGGCAAGGCGAATGATCTTCCTTCCCGATCCACCCAATTCCCCCTGCAGCGGCTGGATTCGGATGGGTGCCATACGGAAGTGCTGCTCGAAGAGTTTGTTGAGAACATCGATAGCGTCCATAGGTTGAGGGGCGTTGCCAGCGCAACCACTCAAGATAACATCGAAGTCGTCATCGGAAGGCGTTCAACAATCTGACGGGGGACTTCAAATCATCAACCACAGGGACGCAGTGGACACTCGGGTAAGCCGCAATCTGAACTTTTCCCGAGTCGGCCTTGATAACCATACCGTCTGCCCCTATTCTTGAAGGGATCACAACGAACTCAAGGATCGCAATAACCTGGCATGACGGAGCGGCTCTACTACCACGATCCTTTTCTCTATCAGTTTGACGCCGAAGTGCGCTCGGTGGAGGAAACGCCGCGCCCGGCGCTGATTCTCGACCGCACCGCTTTCTATCCTACGAGCGGCGGCCAGATTCACGACACGGGCTGGATTTCTCCGGCCGGCTCCGCTGCGGTTCAGCTTGACTCGGCCAAGTTCCGCGTCACCGAAGTTGCCGACACCGAGGACGGCCACATCGTTCATTACCTGGAAGCTCCGCTCAAGGACATCCAGGCGGGAATGCGCGTGCGCGGTGAAATCGACGCCAGCCGCCGCCGTGACCACATGCAGCAACACTCGGCCCAGCATGTGCTCTCCGCGGCCTTCGTCCGGCTTTTCAATATGCCCACGGTTTCGTTCCACATGGCGGACGACTATTGCTCCATCGATCTCGACACGCCCTCACTCAGCCAGAAGCAAATCGAATCCGCCGAACAGCTGGCCAACGAGATCGTTCTGGAGAATCGGCCGGTCGATATCCGCTTTGCGACGCGCGACGAAGCGGCGGCACTCGGGCTGCGAAAACTTCCTCCGGCGGAGCGTGATCAACTGCGGCTCATCGACATTCACGACTTCGACGTGACTGCCTGCGGCGGCACTCACGTGGCGCAGACAGGACAGATTGCCGGAGTGCTGTTGCGCAAGTCGGAGAAAGTTCGTCACGGATACCGGGTGGAGTTCGTTGCCGGCCAGCGCGCGGTTGCGACCGCGCGGCGCGATTTCTCGACGCTCAGCGAAACTGCCGGGTTATTTTCCGCCAACATTTACGACGTCCCGCAGCAGGCCCGCAAGGCGCTGGAAGAGATCAAGTCATTGCGCAAGCAGCGCGAGCAGTCGCAGGAAGATCTCGCGGCCGCGCAAGCCGGGACTTTGCTGGCGGAGGTTCCCGAGAGGAATGGCCGCAGGCTGGTGGTACGCACTTTCTCGGACCGCGACCTCAATTTCCTGAAGCTGCTGGGGCAGAAACTGACGCGGCAATCCGCGGTAATCGCGCTGCTGGGGACGGACTCTCCGCAGCCCGCGCTGGTGTTTGCGCAGTCCGCGGGGCAGCCCTACGACATGGCCGCTCTGCTGAAACAGACCTTGGCCAAGCTTGGCGGCCGGGGAGGCGGCAGCAAAGACCTTGCCCAAGGCGGAGCGCCGAGTGCTGAAGGTCTGGCGGGCGCGCTGGCCGCGGCCGCACAAACGTTATGAGTTTTAACGCGGCGGAGAGGATGGAGAAGCTCTCCGCCGAAGTTAACTCTGACAGGAGTTGCCCTCGAGTTTTAAGGACAGAGGTGCGTCGCGGGCGGGGTGGCGGGGATTCCGGGGATGTGAATGGCCGGGGTTCCGGGCGAATCGCCGACGGCGGGCGTACCGGGGATGTCTACGTCAGGCGTACCGGGCGTGCCGGGGGTCTCGCAGAAAGTGGGACCGTTGTCTTCGGTTGGGGAGGGTGCTGGCTGAGGACGCTCCATAATAGGTTGCTCGGGGCCGGGATGTTGTTCGGCATCGCGAATGGCTGCGGCGACCTCATCCTCCTCTAGAGAAATTGGATGTTGCAGGATCATCTGGACGGGCGAGCCTACGTCGAGAAAGAAATTATGGCCGCCGAAGATGAGGGCGAGCGACGCGATACCTCCCGCAGCTAAGCCGACACCACCGCCGATAGCCATGGCTTTCACTCTGTCGGGAGGAAAAGTGAAGCTGGAGGAGTTGTTCGTGCATCCCGGCGTCGGAACTCCGCAACTGGGGGGCAGAGATGTATTGATGGTCGTGCCTTGCGAACTGGCGAAGGCGCGGCCAATCAATGTGCCGAGCCCAAGTCCGGCGGCCGGCAAGGCAATCGACCCAATAATGCGGCCTTTGCCCGGATCTTTCAGGGCGTAGCCGTCATCGCTCTCAAGCGTAATGGGGCCGGCAATCGGAGTGGTGTAGCCGTCGGGAAAAGTAATCGACATCGATTGTAGATAAAGCTCTCCACGGCCACCGTGGCGCGCGAGTTTATCTACTGTTCCCTGGACGAATGTGCCGGGCGGGATGACGACGTCATTGCCGGAGGTGACGGGAGAAACAATTTGCGCATAGATATCGTCACCGCGATGGAGGTAGCGAGTCTGAATCGGTTGCGTGAGCACGAGAGCGATTCTGGTTCCAGCGGGAACAGCTACGCTGGAGGCGGTGCCGGCGAGCGCAACCTGGGAGTTATCCGGTGAAGGGAGTTGAGGAGTTGGTGAGGTCTGCTGGGCGAAAGTTAATACAGCTATGAGGAGCGTGGTGGTTAGGCCGATAAACTGGCAGGTTGTGGTTTTCGATGGTTTCAGAAACGCGGGCGAGAAGCGAAGACGAAGACCGTTCGGAGACATCGGTGATACCTCCTGAAGGTGGGAAAACCCTTCCGTTCTGCGGCGCTTGAGAGTCTTAAATCGCTCTCTGCACTAGTAAACCTATAGCTGGCGTAGAAGTTGCATGGGGATTGGTGAAGAAATGAAAATTTTGAGTGAAGATTTGTAAAGGGAGCGTCATCGGGTCATTCCAGGCGCGGGCCCTGGCGCAATTCGCGTTCGTGCATCGGTTACAATCCTCGCTTATGTTCTATCGCTCGGATAATCGCGCAGTCGACCAGTTGCGGCCGGTCATGATCACTCCGGAATTTATTCCTACGGCGGAGGGATCGGTGCTGATTGAGGTTGGGAATACGCGAGTGATTTGTACCGCATCGATTGAAGAGACGGTGCCGCCGTTCATGCGCAATTCCGGCAAAGGATGGATCTCGAGCGAGTATGCGATGATTCCGCGGGCGACCCTGACGCGAACGTCGCGGGAAGTAGCGAAAGGAAGGCCGAGTGGGCGCACGCATGAAATCCAGCGCTTGATCGGGCGGTCGCTGCGGGCAGTGACGGACCTGGCGCGCATGGGCGAACGCACGATTTGGATTGATTGCGACGTGATTCAGGCCGATGGCGGGACGCGGACGGCTTCGATTACGGGAGCGTTTGTGGCGCTCGGGCTGGCACTGGAGAAGTTGGTGGAAGCGGGAACTTTGACTTCTGTCCCGTTGAGAGATTTTGTGGCGGCGGTGAGTGTGGGGGTGGTGGACGGAGAAGTCTTGCTCGATCTGTGTTACGAAGAAGACTCGCGCGCCGATGTGGACATGAATTTCGTAATGACGGCTGGACACAAGATGGTGGAAGTGCAGGCGACGGCGGAACGGCAGGCATTCGATGAGGCGCAATTTGCGAAGATGATGACGTATGCGCGGCAGGGCGCACGGGCGCTGATCGCCAAGCAGCAAGGGGTGTTGAGCGGGATTGCGTTAAGGCAGTAAATTGCGGGCGGGGGCTGGAGACTGGAAGGGCGAGCAGAACTAAATAAGGGCCTAGCAGATCCCTAGAATCGGGTCGCCCGATCCTTCCCGCGCTTTCTGCGAGAGGGTGGACAAGCGCTCAGCACGAAAAACTCACTTGAGTAGCGCTCCCGCCAGCAGAGGGTGCTTCTTCGCTGCGAATGGATTCGCTACCGTCACACCGTTCCAGGTAAATCCTTCCTGCATATCTTCCGATAAAAGCAGGCGGCATCCCGCACTGGCCGCCGCGGCAAAGATAATCGCGTCCCAGATATCCAGCCCATGATCCACCGATAGATCGGCCGCGGCAGTCAGCACAGAGGGTGAGGTTTCGATCAAGGAAAAGATGTCCAGGAAATTGAACACTGCCGCCCGGGCATTCGCGGCCTTGTACTTCGCCTTTCGGACCAGCACCCGAAACAGTTCGCCCAACACCTGCACCGGTATGTAGGTGTCTCCCGCGGGCAACCTCGCGACCATCTCGGCCGCGCTTGCTTTACGGGAAGCGCCGTTCACGCCCTCGATATACGCCAGAATGTTGGTGTCGAGCGCGACCTTCACCACAGCCTCCGTTAGTCGTAAAGTTCAGCCCTCGTCCAGCGCCCGATATTCATGACGGGCTGCCTACGCACACGCCGCAGCAATCTGCCCCAGCCCGGCGAATCGCCGACTTTGCCTTGTTTCGACTGCACTGGCGCAATGCGCGCGACCGGCTTTCCATGGCTGGTAACGACGTAGGTACGGCCTTCGCGGACTTCCCGGAGAAGCTGCGAAAAGTTGCGGTTGGCGTTGGCAGCGGAAATGGCCTTTTCCATGTCGGTTCCAATAGTAGTTATATTAACTACTTTCCTAGTGACAGTCAAGATTTTCCGGCAATTGCTCATGGGTACTTAAGCGATCCACACGGTTTTGATATTCATGAATTCGCGGATGCCGTTCGCGGAGAGTTCGCGTCCGTGGCCGGATTGTTTGACGCCGCCAAAGGGTATGCGCGGGTCCGATGCGACCATTTTGTTGATGAAGACCATGCCCGACTCGAGTTCGTTGATGAAGCGTTCGCGCTCGCGATCATCGGTGGTCCAAGCGCTGGCGCCGAGACCGAATCGGCTATCGTTGGCGAGGCGGATGGCTTCGTCGATATCGTTGACGCGGAAAAGCGATGCGACCGGGCCGAAGAACTCCTCCCGGTAAGCGGGAGACTCTTTCGGAATGTTAGTCAAAACGGTGGGAGCGTAGAAGTTACCGGGCAGTTTGAGAGGATGGCCTCCAGTGAGGAGTGTGGCTCCAGCCTTGACGGTTTTTTGAACGTCGGCATCGAGAGACTTCACGGCATCGGCGGTGGCCAAGGGGCCGAGTTCAGTTTTCTCGTCGAAGGGATCGCCTACGCGCAGATTCTTCATGCGTTCGACGAACTTGCGTTCGAACTCCGGGGCAATGGACTGGGCGACGATGAAGCGCTTGGCTGCGATGCAAGATTGGCCGTTGTTGAGGACGCGAGCCTCGACGGCGGTGGCCACGGCGGCTTCGAGATTGGCGCTGGGCATCACGATGAACGGGTCGCTTCCCCCGAGTTCGAGAACAACTTTCTTGATGCGTTTAGCAGCGGCGATTCCGACCTGGATGCCGGCCTGCTCGCTTCCCGTCAAAGTTGCGGCTACGACGCGCGGGTCGTTGAGAATGGCATCCACTTGTTGCGAACCGATGAGCAGAGTCTGAAACGCGCCTGGGGGAAATCCGGCCTCGAGAAAAATCTTTTCGATGGCGAGGGCGCACTGGGGAACGTTCGAGGCGTGCTTGAGAAGTCCGACGTTGCCGGCCATCAGCGCGGGAGCGGCGAAGCGAATCACCTGCCAGAAAGGGAAGTTCCAGGGCATCACGGCGAGGATGGGTCCGATCGGGAGGTAGCGGACAAAACTTTTCTTGGCCCCGGTTTCGATGACTTCGTCGGCTAGGAAGCGTTCGGCGTTGTCGGCGTAATAGCGGCAACCTCCAGCACATTTGACGGCTTCGGCCACGGCAGCTTTGTAGGGCTTGCCCATTTCGAGGGTCATCAGGTGGGCGAATTTGTCTTTGTCGCGTTCGAGGATGTCGGCCGCCTTGCGCATGCGGCGGGCGCGCTCGGCAAAAGGAGTCTGGCGTTCGGCGCGAAAGGCAGTGACGGCTAGCTGGAGTTTCTGCTCGATTTGTGCGTCGGAAAGCGGTTCAAAGGTTTGCACGACTTCGCCGGTGGCGGGATTAGTTGTTGCGATGGGCATGATGGCAGTGCCTTTCGAAAAAAGTGGTCATACCACGATACCACTTGAGGAGTGGCCTGACGTTAAGGCTGCTCTTGTGATCCGAACCGTTAATGTATATACTTCATGTATATACGTAGGGAGGATGGTCATGACAATCGCCAAGGTATTCCGGTCTGGCAACAGCCAGGCGGTCCGGCTGCCGAAGGAGTTCCGTTTCAAGGGAAAGGAGGTCGAAATTTTTCGCCGCGGAGATGAAGTGATTCTGCGAGAGAAAGAGCGGAACCTGGCGCGCGCCTTCGAACTCATTGCCGACCTACCCGATGATTTCGATATTCCCGGCCGCCACACCGACTATCCACAGAAACGGAAAGGCTTGTGATGGAGGTGCGATTCCTGCTCGACACAGATATTTTCATCTTCATTCGACAAAAGAGGCCAGAGAACGTTTTTCAGCGCTTTCGAAGCCTCCAGCCTGGCGAGGCCGCGATTTCGATCATTACTTACGGTGAGCTTTTCTACGGCGCGGCCAAGAGCGTGCGCCGTACCGAGGCTTTCGCGCGACTGAGCGCGATTACTGAATTACTGGCCATTCTGCCCCTTCCGAAATCCGCAGGCGAGTCCTATGGTGAAATCCGAGCCGAGCTTGAATCCAACGGGGAGATGATCGGCAACAACGATCTCTGGATAGCCGCTCACGCACTGGCTTCAGGTCTAACGCTGGTTACCAATAACGAGAAGGAGTTTCGGCGGGTGCGAGGATTGAAAGTGCAGAACTGGGCTGCGTAGAAGATGAGCGCCGGGTCTAGAACTTGCTGAGGTCGGAATGCGCAAGGGTCGCCTGCGATAGTGTGTCTTGAATGCTCACTCTTGCCAGGCGCTGAAAGGCCCAAATCGCAAGAATAGTAAATACGACCGATTGCGCGACGTGGATCCAAAACCAAGAGTCTGTTCCGGCATTCGCAAGCAGCGGTCTTGCGGCATCCTGGGGCCAGATCAGGGTGAAAAAAATCAACAGTCCCACGAAGTGGACGGGGATGGCGGGCAGGATTGAATTGGTGAGGTAAGCTATGGCGCCAAACGTTACGCCAACCAGAAAGTAGAAGAGGAGCTTGGGCCACAGAAAACCTTGGGTGGGGCCGTGAGCCAGAGCAAATATCAGCGATGAGATGGCGATAGCGAGCGGGGCGCGAAGTTGGCGTTCGAGGGCAACTTGAAAATATCCGCGGAAGCCGGCCTCTTCCATCAGAGGAGCAACCAGCGATCCCATCAAGATCATGAGTCCTACCGTGAATCGAGGGTAGGCGGACACATCGGAGAGGGCGTTGGGCGGCATCTTGACTAACTGGAACAGCGCAATCCAGTATCCAGCCAGGGCAATCACCGCGAGGCCACCTGCGATCGAGGCCCACAGATAGACGCGCACTGGATTTGGATTGGCGCGCAGATAATGCCGGCGGGCCTCTGAGGTGCTGCGTGGCCAGCCCTTGCCACCGAGGTAGCTCCAGGCCAGCCAAAGCAGAAGGGCCATCGCGGGGACAGACCAGGGAACGGCAGGAGTGGTTCGCAGATTGGTGACGAGCAGCCCTGTCCAGATACCGCCAGCGAGAGTCGTGATGGCAAATGCCAGCAGGGCGAAGGCGATCAGCTTGACGGTGCCGGTTGCGCGGGAAAGATCTTTTTCCATCGGATCCGTTTCCGTCGGATCTCTTTCCATCCGACCTCCGCGCGCTTCCCGAGATCAGGGTGCAATTTAAGCACTTTGCGCGGCCGCAGTCACTGGAAATTCGCAGGCCAACTCAGATCCAGGCAATCGGCACGGTTTGGATTGTCTAATCTAGAGATTCAATCGCACGGTGGTGGTTTACAATTAAGTGTTTTCGGGCATTCATCTTGTCATGCAGTTCTGGAGGAATCTATGAAACTTACCCCTGGCAAACTTGCGGGCCTAAGAAAAGTCTCTAATGAACATGGTGTGATTGCGGCGGCGGCGATGGATCAGCGTGGGTCGCTGCAGAAGTCGCTAAGCAAAGAAAAAGGCGGAGAGATCAGCGATGCCATGATGGAGGAGTTCAAGACGCTGGTGGCCGAGGTTTTGACTCCGCACGCCAGCGCGATTCTGCTCGATCCGGAGTGGGGCTTGCCGGCTTCGAAGCGTCGGGCGAAGAACGCCGGGCTCCTGCTCGCTTATGAGAAGACTGGTTACGACAAGACCGGCCCCGGACGCCTGGGCGATTTGCTGGATCACTGGTCGGCGCGACGGCTGAAAGAAGCGGGCGCGGACTGCGTGAAGATTCTGCTTTACTACACTCCGTTTGATCCCAAAGATGTGAACGACAAGAAACACGCGTGGGTGGAGCGCATTGGAGATGAGTGCCGCGCCAATGATATTCCCTACTTCCTGGAGTTTGTTGGTTACGAAGAGGGCGCGGACGAAAAGGGATTGGAATATGCGAAGAAGAAGCCGCAGATTGTGACCGAGAGCATGCGGGAGTTCAGTAAAGACCGGTATGGAGTGGATGTGCTGAAAGTGGAAGTGCCGGTAAACATGAAGTTTGTGGAGGGTACGAAGTCGTTTGGCGGGCAGAAGGCGTATACGAAAAAGGAAGCGATCGATCTGTTCCACAAAGCGGCGAACGTCGCAACCAAGCCGTTCATTTATCTTTCGGCGGGCGTGAGTAACGCAGAGTTTAGCGAGACGCTGGAACTGGCCGGAGAATCCGGAGTGAAGTTTAATGGCGTACTGTGCGGGCGTGCGACGTGGAAAGAAGGCATTCCGATCTACGCCAAGCAGGGCGCGGCGGCGTTCCGCAAGTGGCTGGAGACTGAGGGCGTGAAGAACATCAACAACGTCAACGACAAGTTGAAGGCCGCGACCTCATGGTACTCGATTTATGGAGTTGAGCCGGTGCTGGCGGGGGCTTAGATTGGTTGAGGGTGTGGGCGCGGGCGACCCTTCGGCTTAGGTCAGGGCAGGGTTCGCCTGTGCTTTCAAATCGATGGTAATTACTCCACTGCTACGGGGGATCGATGCTTGCTGATTCTCTGCTTATCTTGCTTATCCTTCTGGCAGTAGTTCCTGCCAAGCCCGCTGACGTTGTTCCCGACTTCCGCGATCTCACCATCAGAACTCATGCGACCATGGACAGTCGTCACAGCCAAGTGATGACTTGGTACTTCAAAGGCTCGCGCATGCGCTCCGAGATGCAAGATGCCGACTCTAGCTCGGCGGCGTTCACGAACATCTACCAGTGCGATCGGGCAGTGAGAATCTTCTTCAACGAAAGCTCGAAGACCTACAATTCCGTTCCCGCCGATCCGACGCAGATGCGCGGGACGACGCGTCCGGCTCGAGAAATTCTGTTAAGCGGGGGCCAGGTCACCGTTACCTCGGATTCAGTCGATACGGGAGAACGACGGCCAGTTGGCAGCTATCAAGCCCGCCATGTCAAGACCACGATCACGGTTGAGCCTGGACCGGAGGCTGTCAGTCACAAGAGTACGACTGAGATTGACGGATGGTACCTGGATCTGCCCGGATTGTACTGTCAAGACACCGGCGCGAAGAAAATGGGCTGGTGGACGACGTTGTCGGGTCGACTTGACCGCGTAGTGTTCAAGCGGCTGGGGGCAGCGGCTCGGGGCTTCGCCATTGAAGAGAGGACCAGGAAAAGCGAGGACGGAAAAGTGTTCGTCCAAAAGATTGAGCTGCTGGAGCTCTCCGAAAAACCGCTGGATGAATCTTTGTTTGAGATACCGGCGGGCTATTCGCTGGCCACAGCGAAGGCTGGACCGTGACGAATGTGAAGGCACAAACCGCTCTCATCACCGGCGCCTCGGGCGGCATCGGATATGAGCTGGCAAAGCTTTTTGCGCGCGACCACTACGACTTGGTGCTGGTGGCGCGGAGTTCCGAGAAGTTGAACCAGGTAGCTGCTGAACTCCAAGGCCAGTTCGGGATCACGGTGAAGACATTTGCGCTTGATCTAGCCGCGGGTCCGGCGCCGAAGTTTCTCTGCGATCAATTGCAGCGCGAAGGAATTGCGGTGGACGTGCTCGTGAACAACGCCGGGTTCGGCGGGTTTGGCGAGTTTGCGGGGATGGCGGAGGAAGAAATCCTGGGGCAGATTCAACTGAACGTTACCGCGCTCACGCATCTGACAAGGCTGTTTTTGCCAGCGATGCTGGCGCGAGGCAGCGGGAAGATTATGAATGTCGCTTCGACGGCGGCTTTTCAGCCGGGGCCGCTGATGGCGGTGTATTACGCGACCAAGGCTTATGTGCTTTCGTTTTCCGAAGCGCTGGCGAACGAGGTCGCGGGATCGGGCGTGGTGGTGAGCTGTTTTTGCCCGGGCGCAACGGATACTGGTTTTCAGAAGCGGGCAGGGATGGAGGATTCGCGGATATTCAAGAAAATCGGTGCGATGAATGTAGAGAAGGTGGCTCGAGACGGATACCGAGGGTTGATGGCGGGGCGGACGGTCGCAATCTCTGGAGTGCAGAATTGGCTGGTGGCGGAGTCGGTAAGATTCGCTCCGCGGAAGTGGGTGACGGCGGTTTCGCGGTGGGTGGCCGAGAAGGTGGAGTAGAGGTCTGCCGCAGAAGCTGGCTTTGCGCGGCACAGCGGAAGGGGCGGCTGCGCCATACAACTACTGGGGCGCCTGAAGCTGCGAGGTTAGCTGGTTGATGGAGGAGACGTCGAAGAAGTTTGAGAGATCGGCGTGGCCAGCGAGAGTTTCGCGCTGCCTGCCTTCCACCAGGATTTTCACTTTCGAAATGCTGGGGACGTTGGCGGAAAGCGTTTGGATGAGGGACGCCACAGTGAGTTCTTCGGACAGGACGCCGGAGCGGTGGCCGTCGGCCAGGGCGGCGTTAACGTCAATAACGGCTAGCCCGGGATCGACCAGGTAGACGCTGCGAATGTCAGAGCCGGGCGGCAGCTGGTGAGGAGACGACTTCTCGAGATATAAAGCGAGAAGAGCGCGGAGCAATTCCTCGGCGCGCTGTTGGCGGACGGAAGGCATGGGAATCTGGGCGGACTGAGCCCGGAGGACGCCAATGTCGTCGTAGGCGACAAACAACGTTACGCGCTCGGTGGGTCCGGAGACCGGTGGCTCGACAGGGCGCGTATCGGTGGAGATGAATGGAGTGGCGGCAGCGCGTCCGCGCATGTGCCAAGCGTAGAGCCCCATCCCCAGGACAGCCAGAAGCAGCACCGAGACCGAGATGTAAAAGTGGCGAGGAATCATTGTCCTCCAATCACGGTGCCAATCATGGTGCGGCTCCGAGCTGGGCGCGGATGGCGACGATTCCGTTGGCTACGGCACCGGCAATGAGTTGCTGGTAGTCAGGCGCGGTAAGTATAGAAATATCAGATGCGGGCGGCGCGACTTCGACTGCTATGGCCGCGGTGGTGATGTTATTCAAAGGGCGAAGCGGAGCGGTGAGGGTGCGCACCGTAACCTGCAGCTTTCGCAGTTCAGTAGATACGCTGGCTGCCGTGGCTTGACTGAGAGGGATTGAGGAAGACTGGGCGGTCGTCCAGGAGCGGAAAGGGCCGCGATCGTCTTCGCTCCCGTAGGGAAGCAGGGACGTGTAGAGACGCACACCGTGTCCGTTCGACGCGGCATGCAGCGCGATGTAGACGGCGGCCCGAGTAGTGTTGGCGAAGTAGGCGCGGTCGTCAAGAGAGAGGTTAGCGTCGGAGTCGCGCAGGACCAGGGTGGTGATCCCGCGACTTTCGAGTTCCTGGCGTAGCCTGCGGGCGAACGCGACGGTAACGTCTTTTTCGGCGAGCGTATTGCTGAGGGCTTCACCGCGATCATTACCTCCGTGGCTGGCGTCGACAATCGCGAAATAGCGGCGCGGAAGAGAGCTGGCCGGAGAACTGGGAGGCGTTGCCGGTGGGGGAGACTGGGCCGCTACGGGGCTGCTTGGCGCGGCAGTGGGAGTGGGGGAACTGGCTGGGGTTGCAGAGGCGGGTGCAGTAACCGCGGGCTGCGATTTCGCGGGAGCGAGAGTGATGGTGCGCCCGTCCGTGCTGAATGTGGCGAGAAGAGGGATGTTGGTGGTCACGTTGATCTCGGCCGCGCCGTTGTTCTCGGAATAATCGGCTGACGGAATGCTCTTGCTATTGAAGGTGAGCATGGGTGAGGCGGGTGCGGTCAGGGGTTCACGGCGGAAGGTGAGGCGCAGATTTCCAGGTTCGCTGGCAACGGAGGGGTTGACGGGCGCAGTGAAGTGAAAGACCAGGTGCGAAGGATCGGACGGAGAGACCGACGCGGTGAAGTGGGTGGCGATGTTGCCGATGAAAAGACGGTTCGATTCTTCGTGCAGGGTTGCCGGACCTCCGAGAAAGCGCGGCAATAGGGAATTGAGCGCGGCGAGGGGGACGAGGCCGCGGCCGTTTTCCATGAGAAATTTTCCCGAGAGATCGGCGTCGCGTCCCTGGACGCGGGCGTGGCTGTTGCCGATGACGAACTCGCCGAGAATGTTGTTGTAGTGCAGGCGCCAGCGGGGAGGGTCGGATTTTGCGCTGACCGTGCCCAGAGGATCGAGCAATTCCAGAAGGCCAACGTAGTCCTGACCTTGTCGCTGTACGATGGGCAGGGAATAATTGGCGGCGGTGGAGAAAATGGCGAGATGCTTCTCGGGAGCGGCGGCGGAGACCAGCAAGACGGCGAGAACCAGAAGAATCCCGACAGAAGCGCGGATGAATACCTTGTTCCGGCCAAACCCAATCGCGGTTCCACCTATCGGATTTCTGCTAGTTCGATTTCTCCTAATCCGATTTCCCTTAATCGAGGGCATAGATGGTTAATCCGCTGAGTAGCTTGGGGTAGAAGTCAGTCGATTTTTGAGGCATGACTTCGCCGGCAAAGGCGATGTCGCGGACCTGAGACATGCGGCAGGGGTTCATTAGGAAGGCGATGTTCGCGTGGGTGCCAGGGCGTTGCACTTGCGACAAAGCTTCAGAAGCGTCGCGGACATAAGAAAGATTTCGCTGGTTATGGATGGATTCTTCCGACAGGTGCAAAACTTTTTCCAGTAGACACTTGTGCAGTTGCACCACATCGAGGGTCTGTTGACGGACGGACACGCCAGCGAAGGCCGAGGCTGCCGCGCTGGGATTGGGATGGTGCAAAAGGAACGCACGATTGGCGGTGACGGCGAGAATGGAGGTTCCAGCGCGACCTGACTCGCGGAGAATGGCAGTGGCGCGAGGGCCGTCCAGAGAAGGATCGACGTCTTCAACGTCGAAAAAAGCTCGGGCCGCATTGCGGAAATTCTCTTCGGAGAAGGAAGCCAGGCCACGAACTACGCGGTGGGTTGGCAAGATGAGCAGTGCAGTGCTGTTCATGTTGACGAATGTCATCATGGCCAACTCGTAGGGCGCGATGGCGGGCTGTGCGGTTGCGGACGAATCGGCGCCGCGCCGTTCGTTGCGGTAGGTCAGCGCGGTTTCGTAGCGATGATGACCATCGGCGATGACAAGTTTCTTGTCGCTCATCGCGGCTTGCACGGAGTGGATCACACGCGGAGCAGTGACTTGCCACACACGATGAAGGACATCATATTCGTCCTTAACCGAAATCGTCGGCTCGGGAGGAGTGGCGAGTAGCGATTCAATCTCGCCTGAGTCTTCATAAAGCATGAAAAGCTGTCCGAAGTGGGCGCGAGTTGCCCGGAGCAGATCAAGGCGGTCGGCTTTAGGCTTGGCCAGGGTTTGTTCGTGGCGGTAGACAACACCGGCGGAGTAATCCTCGATGCGGCCGAGGGCGATGAAGCCGCGACGTTCCAACTCCGTGGATGAGCCGAGAAGCATGAAGCGCTGCGAATAAACGTAGAGCGAGGGTTCCGCATCCCGGCGTAGGATGCCCTGCTTGCGCCAATCGCGAAAATAAGCCGAGGCGCGGGAGTAGACATTATTGGCAGGGTTGTCGGTCTCTTCCCGGCGTCCCAGGATGATGCGGACGAGGTTGTGGGGGCTGGCCGCGTAGTAGTGATCCTGCAGGGCGGGAGTGATCTTGTCGTAAGGTTGAGTGACCGCCTGAGCAGGAGAAACCTTTTGAGTATCATAACGGAACGCGCGGAAGGGATGGATGTCTGCCATGAGGACCTTTGATTGTAACAACATGGACTGAAGTCGTCGTTCAGGGCTCCCAGGGCTGAAATGTCTTGTGTGGGAACGGTTCGCCCGTTTCCGGATTGTCTGCAACATTTGACAAAGAAACAGCATCCACTTCGGCAAAGCTGTGATACTATCGCGGCCAATCGAGGTGTTTATGGCCCTCCTGGATGGGCGCCGGTCAACTCGCCCCAAGGCCCTAGGTTGGCAACTCGTTCGGCAGTTCTCCCCGGTTCAACCCTGGAACCCAACGGTGGTGCAATTCCGCAAAATCATGCCTGCCCTCGGGACAGTGCTTCTAGCGCTGTGTGCGGGTGTCAGTTTTCCGAAAGGTGCTCTGGGGCAGACCAACGTAAATGACGTGCACATCGCGCCGCGCGAAGTGGAGAAACCGCCGACAGAAGAAGTTGCGAAGCAGACGATCGCACCGACGCTGGATACGCGCGTGCGTCCGTTGAAGGTCGCGGTGGATCTGGTCCTGGTGCCGGTAACGATTACCGACCCCTTGAACCGGCTGGTGACCGGACTGGACCGGGAGAATTTCCAACTCTTTGAAGGCAGTTCGAAGGAGGAGATCAAGTCGTTCTCCAGTGAGGACGCGCCGGTTTCTCTGGGAGTGATCTTCGATTCCAGCGGAAGCATGAGCAGCAAGATGGATCGGGCCAAGGACGCGGTGGTGGAATTTTTCAAGACCGCTAACCCGCAGGATGAATTTTTCATGATCACCTTCTCGGACTCGCCCGAGGTGGTGAACGATTTCACCAGTTCGGTGGATGAGATTCAGGACAAGCTGGTATTTACGGTACCGCGAAGGCGGACGGCGCTGCTGGATGCCATCTACATGGGCGTGAGCAAGATGAGGCAGGCCAAATATCCAAAGAAGGCTCTGCTGATCATTTCCGACGGCGGCGACAATCACAGCCGCTATACCGAAGGAGAAATTAAAGCTCTGGTAAAGGAAGCGGACGTAATGGTCTATGCCATAGGCATTTACGATCATTATTTTCCTACTGAAGAGGAGCGTCTAGGGCCGGCCCTGTTGGGCGAGATCGCGGAATTGACAGGTGGGAGGGCGTTTACGGTGGAGAATCCGAACGACCTGGCCGACGTGGCGACCAAGATCGGAGTCGAATTGCGCAACCAATATGTGTTGGGATATCGTCCCAGCAGAGTGGTGCGAGACGGCAAATGGCGTAAGATCAAAGTGAAATTACTTCCGCCGAAAGGACTGCCGCCACTCCGAGTGTATGCCAGGACCGGATATTACGCGCCCCAGGAATAAGCAGGCTGCCAGATTCTGTCTTCTAAAGTGCGTGCTGTGGGCCGGGACTGCGGTTGCGATGCTGGCGCAGCCTTTTGCCGGCGACGCGCAGCAGGCTCCGCCGCCTCCGCCATCTCAATCAAGCCCTGCTTCCCAACCTCCCGCAACCGCCGGCCAGCAGCAAACTCCCGATGAGAACGGAACTTACGTTCTTCGCAGGGACGTGGATGAAGTTCTGCTGCATGCCACCGTGGTCGACGATAAGCAGCACATTGTCACCAACCTGGACAAGAGCGCGTTCACGGTATCCGAGGACGGGAAACCGCAGACCATTGTTTCCTTCCGTCACGAAGACATTCCGGTGGCGATGGGAATTGTGATTGATAATTCCGGCTCGATGCGGGAGAAGCGCGCCAAAGTAAACCAGGCGGCGCTGAACCTGGTTCGGTCGAGCAATCCGCAGGACGAAATCTTCGTAGTGAACTTCAATGATGAGTATTATCTCGATCAGGATTTCACTAATGATCTGCTGAAGTTGAAAGAAGCGCTGGAGAAAATTGACGCCAAAGGTGGGACCGCCCTGTACGAAGCAGCGGTGGCGTCGGCCGAGCACCTGAAGAGAGACGCCCGCCTGGAACGGAAAGTGTTGTTCATCGTGACGGACGGAGAAGACAACGCCAGCCGCGAAACTCTGGAACAGGCGGTGAAGCAATTGCAGGCGGAAAACGGGCCGTCAGTGTATGCAATCGGGATTCTAGGGGATGAAGAGCATCCCAAGCGGGCGAAGCGGGCGCTGGAGATCATTACGCAGCGCACCGGCGGGCTGGCTTTTTTCCCGAAGACGCTGGATGAAGTGGATGAGATCAGCCGGCAAGTGGCCCGCGACATTCGCAATCAGTACACCATCGGGTATAAGCCAACCAATCCCAGATCCAGCGGGGGCTTTCGGCAGATCCGCGTGGAGGCGAAGGTGAAGGGGCACAGCAAAATGGTGGTGCGGACCAAGAGCGGGTATTATGCGGGGACGCAGGGGGCTGCTGCGGATACAAAGTAGAGTTTGACCACCTTTCGCTGCATTGACGATTCCATCCCCGCCCCTTACCCTGTAACGTGCACCTGAAAAGCTCTGAAGTCTCCCATCTGGGAGTTGCCGACGACATCACCGATCTGGTCGGCGGGACTCCTATGCTTCGTCTGAAACGGCTGGTTCCGGCCGGATCGGCCGACATTTTCGCCAAACTTGAATACTTGAATCCGGGGGGCAGCGTGAAAGACCGCGCTGCCATTGGGATTATTCGGCGCGCCGAGCAGGACGGGAAGCTTGGGCCGGGCGGAACGATTGTGGAAGCGACAGCGGGGAATACTGGCATTGGCCTGGCGTTGATTGGGGTGAATCGCGGATACAAGGTGAAACTGTTTGTGCCGGAAAACTTCTCGCAGGAAAAAGTGATCATCATGCGGGCTCTGGGCGCGGAGGTCGAGCGCACGCCGGATGCCGAGGGGATGCAGGGGGCGATCCGGCGAGCAAAGGAGCTGGTAGCCAGCGTTCGGGGCGCGTTCATGGCGGGACAGTTCGAGAATCCGGCGAATCCTGACTACCACTACGAAACCACCGCGGTGGAAATGTTTGAGCAGATGGGTGGGAAAATCGATGCGGTCGTCTTGGGCTGCGGCACTTGCGGAACATTTACAGGAGTGGCGCGATATATGAAAGAGCATGCACCGGGCGTGCTGGCAGTTGCGGTGACCACGCAAGGTTCGGTGCTTGGCGGCGGAGCGGCCGGCCCGCACAAAGTGGAAGGGATTGGGAACAACTTCATCCCGGAGACGTTTGACGCTTCCGTATGCGATGAAGTGATTGCCGTCACGGACGATGATGCGTTCGAGACGGTGAAGCGGTTGGCGGCGCAAGAAGGTGCGCTGGCGGGATCGAGTGGAGGTGCCGTGGTGTTTGCGGCGCTGGAAGTGGCGCGCCGGCTAGGCGCTGGAAAAAGAGTGGCAACGATTATTCCGGATTCGGCGGAACGATATTTATCAAAGAAGATCTTTGAGGGCGGGGTTTAGACAGCGCAATGAAAAAAAATAAGCAACCAGGTTTTGCAACCCGCGCCATACACCATGGACAAGAGCCGGACCCGTTGACGGGCGCCGTGAATGTGCCTATCTACCTGACGTCGACTTACGTACAGCAGGGGATTGGCGAAAATAAGGGTTACGAATATTCGCGGGTTTCGAATCCGACGCGCACGCGGCTCGAAGAAAATCTTGCTTCTCTGGAAGGCGGAGTAGCGGCGCCGGTTTTTGCCAGCGGCATGGCGGCCATTAACGCGGTGTCCATGATGTTAAAGTCGGGCGACCACGTGGTATGCGGGAATGACTTGTATGGCGGGACTCCGCGGCTGTTCAATCAGGTACTGAGCGGGTTCGGTCTGGAATTTTCCTACGTCGATACGTCCGACGCGGAAAATGTGGAGCGCGCGATCCGCAAGAATACGCGGATGGTTTACGTGGAGACGCCGACCAATCCACTGATGCGGCTGAGTGATCTGGCGGAGATCGGCCGGATCTGCCGTCGCAAGAAAGCCGATCTGGTGGTGGACAACACGTTCATGTCCCCTTACTTTCAGCAGCCGCTGGCGTTGGGCGCCGATATGGTGGTGCACTCGACCACCAAGTTCCTTAACGGTCACAGTGATGGGCTGGGCGGGGTGGTGATCTGCAGCAAGCCGGAGCAGGCGGAAAAGCTGGCGTTCCTGCAGAAGGCCGCGGGAGCGATATTGTCTCCATTTGAATGCTGGCTATTGCTGCGCGGAGTGAAGACATTGGCCGCGCGAATGGAGATTCACGACAGCAATGGGCGAGTGGTGGCGGAATTCCTGGCGAAGCATCGTAAGGTTGAGAAAGTTTTTTATCCCGGACTACCGGATCATCCGCAGCATGAACTGGCGAAGCGACAGATGAGCGGGTTCGGGTCGATGATTACCTTCGAGACGGGCTCGCTAAAAAATGCCAACAAGATGCTGAAGAAACTGCGAGTCTGCTCACTGGCGGAATCGCTGGGCGGAGTGGAAACGCTGATTTCGCACCCGGCAACCATGACGCATGCGGCGTTGGGCGAGAAGGGACGCAAGGCGATCGGTATCACCGATGGCATGGTGCGCATCTCGGTAGGAATTGAAGATCTGCAGGATATTCTTGAGGACCTGGAATCGGGGCTGGCTGCGATCTAGAATCGCTTCTGCACTCGTGTTGTCGGCTACTCTCCTGCCGAGACTGACTCTGCGAGCCATTGTAAATAGTTGGGTGACCCATCTTCAATCGCCACGCAAATGCATTCGGGGAGTTCGTACGAGTGGAGATCCGCGATCGCCTGGCACACCTGGCCAAAGACACCAGCGGTTGTCTTAACTATCAAGAGCCACTCGCGAGCTTCCTCCACTTTGTCTTTCCAGCGGTAAATTGAAGTGACATGCGGCACGATATTGACGCAAGCCGCAAAGCCGCGTTCCACCAGATGGCGCGCAATTTTGGCGGCTTCTTCCTCCGAGCCGGCAGTGGTCAGGACGATTCGTTTGTCGGTCATATGAGATCAGCCTTCAGCGAGGGCCGGCAGCCCTGTGATGAACTGCGTATCTGAAAGCGTAGCAGTTAGGCCGGAGAACGAAAAGATGGGTGTGGAGATCAAGTTCGGCAGGCGATCGACTCAAGGCGCTATGTAACCAAGTTGGTTCGTAGTACCCGCAGCGGGAGAACTTCCGCTTGACGGGTGAGGTCAAGGAGAAGTCCACTGAGAAGATAAGCACGGCGGCCAGGCAATGGACTTTCGACTAACAGACATTTCAAGAGTGCGACGTTTTCCCGGTCCGCGGGCGCTACGCGCGATGGCGGAGAGGGCGCCCCAAGCTCAAGCGCTGGCGGCATCCTGGATCGACAATGCGCGCCCGCTGGCGACGCAACTGTATGCTCTGCGGCGACGCATTGCGACGATCACGGTTGCGGTCCTCACAGGTTTGCTGTTCGTGCACGTGATGTTTGGCGCGAATGGCATGGTTGTGTACAAGCAAAAGCGGGCGGAGTATGAATCGCTGCAAAGAAGGATCGTGCAGGAACAGAAGGAAAATGATGTCTATGCACGGCAGATTCGTGGATTGAAAACCGACGAGAAAGCTATTGAGAAAGAAGCGCGCGAGCAGTTACGTTACGCACGTCCCGGCGAGTATGTGTATGTACCGCCTGCGCCAGCGAATCCCCCGCCAGCCAATCATTCGGCTAGGAAGTGAAGCGGTGTCGGCTCTCACTCCAGCCTGACTAGAACTTACGTCTGCGTGACATCGAAGGGTTTTCTCTGTGGTATAGTTCGGGGCGTTATTGAGTGACCGGTGGGCGTGATTGGATGCCGGATGTCTGATTAAGGGCCTGCCATAACCCGCGGCAAGCGCCGCGATCGGAAAATCAAAAGGAGAAAAACCGGCCATGAGAAAAGTGATAGTGCTCTGTCTCGCAATCTGTTTCGTGTTCGCCCTGACGGCGTTGGCATTTGACGACATGGGGAAGAGCACAACCGTCAACGGGTGGGTAAGCGACAGCAAGTGTGGCGCAAAGGGCGCAAACGCTGGGGCTGAGGCATGCACGAAAAAATGCTTGGCCGCGGGCGAGAAGATGGTCATCGTGACCGACAAGGATCAGAAAGTTTTGATGGTGGACAATCCAGAGGCACTCAAAGGCCACGAGGGACACCACATTGCCGCGACCGGACACATGGGCAAGGACTCGATTCACGTGGACAGCGCGAAGATGCTCTGAAGGAACTTTGGCAGTGATTGAGGGCGGCTGCGGCCGCCCTTTTATTTTGTGACCACACCTTCGAGCGGCGAACTGGCTGTTGCGTAGAGCTTCTTCGACATGCGTCCTGCCAGGTGGGCTTGGCGTCCCGCTAGAACGCCATGACGCATGGCTTCGGCCATGAGCACAGGATCTTGCGCGTTGGCGATGCCGGTGTTCATGAGAACCGCATCAGCACCGAGTTCCATGGCAATGGCCGCGTCGGATGCGGTGCCGACGCCAGCGTCCACAATCAGCGGAACCCCGGTGATCATTTCTCGCAAGATGCGAATGTGGGCCTGGTTCTGAATGCCCATGCCGCTGCCGATGGGCGCTCCGAGGGGCATCACGGCGGCAGCTCCGGCGTCGATCAGACGCTTGGCGAAAACGATGTCATCGGAAGTGTAGGGAAGGACGGTGAAACCTTCGCTCACTAGAACGCGGGTGGCTTCGAGCGTGGCTTGCACATCCGGATAGAGTGTGGCTTGGTCGCCAATCACTTCAAGTTTCACCCAGTCGGAGAGGCCGACCTCGCGCCCCAGCCGCGCCGCGCGAATGGCTTCGTCGGCGGTGTAACAGCCGGCGGTGTTGGGGAGGAGAAAATACTTTTTGGGATCGATGTAGTCGAGCAGAGATTCTTTGTTGCGGTCAAGGTTCACGCGGCGCACGGCGACGGTGACCATGTCGGCTCCGCTGGCTTCGAGCGCGCGGGCAGTTTCCTGGAAGGATTTGTATTTTCCCGTGCCGACGATCAGGCGGGAGCGGAAGGAGCGTCCGGCGATAATGAGTGGGTCGGTCATGACTCTTCATTGTAATGAAAGTACGGCGCGTGACACAAAAGGCGGCGGATTATCTGCGAGGCGCAAAGTTTAGCGGGATGTTGACTAACTGCAGGTTTTGCATTCAACATTGGGGCAAGCGGAATTGGACCGGTAGGTACTCTCTCTCCGCTTTGGAGGAGCGCGATGAAGCCAGAACAGCGCGTTGCTACTATGTTCTTCTCTGTATTACTAGCGGTAATGTTGGCGATGCCGGACGGCGTTGCTTCTGGCCAGACCAGCCGTGACATCATCACCACGGTAGTGGGCAGCACTCCGTGCCACAGCACGCAAGTTCGCGGCGAACAAGTGAACATATGCGGCGGTGGCTTCAGTGGCGATGGCGGACCCGCCGCGAGTGCTGAGCTGAGATTACCCGCCGGGCTGGCCACTGACGCTTCCGGCAACCTGTTCATCTCTGACCAAGCCAACCACCGCATTCGGCGAGTCGATGCCCGCAGCGGAATTATTACGACCGTTGCGGGCAACAGCGTCTGTCCCAAGACCAGCGTGTGCTCTGAAGGGTTCAGTGGCGACGGCGGCCAGGCAACCAGGGCGGAACTGAAAAGTCCTGGTGGTGTGGCGGTGGATGCTTCCGGGAACCTGTTCATCGCCGACACTGGGAACAACCGCATTCGGCGCGTGGACCACGCGACCGGCATCATCACCACCGTCGCCGGTAAAGGCACTGCGGGCTTCAGCGGCGATGGCAAACCGGCCACAGACGCCGAAATGAAGGGCCCCGTCGGAGTGGTAGTGGACAACTCCGGCAACCTGTTCATTGCCGATTCATCGAACAATCGCATCAGGCGCGTGGATAAGTCAACCGGCATCATCACCACGGTTGCGGGTAACGGCTCATGTTGCTCTGGACCGGGACTTACCCGAGGCGATGGTGGACCGGCGACCAGCGCTGCCTTGGCAAAGCCTGGTGGAGTGCTTGTGGACGCTTCTGGCAATCTGTTCATCGCGGATTTCTTCAACTACAGCATCCGGCGCGTCGATCATGCGACCGGCACCATCGGTACCGTAGTGGGCAGTTTGTGTCACGGCCATCAGTGCGGACCAGGCTTCAGCGGCGATGGCGGACTTTCCCGGGATGCTCAGTTGAGTGATCCCCGTGCGATCGCAATGGATGCGTCGGGCAACTTGTTCGTCGCCGACTCCGGCAACCGGCGCATTCGGCGAGTGGACCATTCCACCGGGATCATCACCACCGTGGCAGGCAGTGTTGGCTGTGAACCAGGAGCGCAATGTGATGGCTCTTTCGGAGGAGACGCCGGACCGGCAACCGGCGCCATCTTGAGCTTTCCGTTTGGTGTGGCGGTCGATTCCGAGGGCGACCTCTTCATTTCTGACACTGGCAACAATCGCGTGCGAAAAGTCCAAAGTAGCGCTGGTACCGCAACAGGGTCTCATAACGAACGGAGGCTATCCCTTCCTTCAAGCTATGGGGCGGTCGTCGTCTCCGCCTTCTTGTACATCTCCTCAATCTCTCTCCGGTAGCGGTCTTCGATTACGCGGCGGCGGAGTTTCATGGTGGGCGTGAGGGCGCCGTTGTCGGCGGTAAATTCGTCGGGCACAAGCAGGACGCGCTTTAGCTTTTCGAAGCGGGCGAGATTCTGATTTACCTGTTCCACGATTCCGTCGTAGAGGGCCTGCACCTTCGCATTGGAGACGAGTTCAGAGCGTGACGTAAACGCGACGTCGTTGCTCTTCGCCCACTCTTCGAGCAGCGCAAAGTTGGGGGAAACAATGGCACAGGCGAACTTGTGCTTGTCGCCGATGATGGCGGCGGTGCCGATGAGCGGGTTCAGTTTGAGCGAGTTCTCGATGGGCTGAGGAGCGATGAACTTCCCGCCTGAAGTTTTGATAAGTTCTTTCTTACGGTCGGTGACGGAGAGGTATCCATCGGCATCGATGTGGCCAATGTCACCGGTCTTGAACCAACCGTCCTGAAAGGCGCTCTGAGTTTCTTCGCGCCGGTTCCAGTATCCCTTAAAGACGGATGGACCGCGCACCAGAATTTCGCCGTCGTCAGCGATGCGAACCTCAAGATTAGGAAGTATTTTTCCGACCGTGCCGATGCGATGATTTACCGGCGTATTGACCGCGATTACCGGTGAGGTTTCAGTCAAGCCGTAGCCTTCATGAATGCGAATGCCGACGGAGGCGTACCACTCTGCGAGTTCGCGGCCCAGCGGGGCGCCGCCGGAGATGAAAGTTTGGACGTTGCCGCCCACGCCCGCACGGATTTTCGAGAAGACCAGTTTGTTGGCGAGCTTCCAACTGGGAGAAGTAGGAGTCTCTCCGGCGAGAATCGCGGGCTTGTTGGCGCGGCCGACGGAGAGAGCCCAGCGGTAAATTGCGCGCTTGGGAAATCCGCGGGCTGTCATCTCGGTCTTCGCATAGATTTTTTCGTACACTCGAGGGACAGAAACGCACTCTGTGGGACGCACCTCCAGCAGGGTTGCGGGAAGATTTTCCATGAATGGGCAGTACGCCAGAGTGACTCCGTGGTAGAGCAGGGTGAAATCGACATGACGCGCTGTGACGTGCGAAAGGGGAAGAAACGAAACGCTGGTCAGTCCGGGGTGCATGTCGAAGCCGAGCAGCGAATAATTGATATTGGAAGCCATGTTGCCGTGCGTCAGCATCACGCCCTTGGAAATTCCGGTAGTGCCCGAAGTGTAGATGATGGTCGCGAGGTCGTCGGACTGAATCGATCGAGCGACAGATTCGGTCTGGGGATCAAGTTCGCCGGCGCCCGGAGCCGCGAACTGATGCATGAGTTCGACATTCGGTGCCCCGCCGCTCGGGATTTGAATGCGATCCATGACTACGATTTTCTGAACCTGCGTCTGCGAGAGGATCGATTGAACTTTCTCCAGCTGATGTTCGGTGGAAAGGAAGATGACGCTGGCGCCGGAATCGCGCAAGGTATACGCGGTTTGTTCAGGAGTCAGCGTGGCATAGATGGGGACCGTGACCGCGCCGAGCAGCAGAATAGCGAAGTCGGCGGTGGACCACTCGGGACGATTCTCGCTGAGAATAGCAACGCGATCTCCTTTGCGAACACCCCATTTCTGCAGCGCGCGGACGGTTCCTGCGACATTGCTTCGGAGATCGGAAGAAGAGATTGCCAGCCACTTTCCGTCCTCCCGATACAGCATTGCCCGGTCGAGATTGTGCTTGGCGGCGGCAAAGAAGACGTCATTCAGTGTGGAGAGGCTCATTGGAGCGTGGCTTTGACCTGAAACTGAATTTACTGGTTTATGGTGACCCAGGGCAATGCGAAATGTGCGAGGGCAGGGTACTGATGGTCGTCTTGAACCGACAATGATAATGCCCTTGAAAATTACAATGTCTCCTCACCAGGTGGGCTATCATTTCGGCTAGGAGGATATTGATGGAAAGGAATATACCGAAGTTGTTACAGGTATCGCTGCTCGCGAGCGCGATGGCGGTCGCGATGGTTGCTCCGGCTTGGGCACAAAGCACGGCGCCAGCGGGTGTTTCCATGCCCAAGGTTGGCGACACTGCGCCGGACTTCAAGCTCAACTATTTTGATGGCAATAATCTCAAGGAAGTTTCCCTGAGCCAGTACCGTGGCAAGAAAAACGTAGTTTTGGGATTTTTTATCTTTGCTTTCACCGGTGGTTGAACGGCGCAAATGAAAGCTCTCCAGCAGGATCTG